>Ga0209013_10000576_pt1 | contig 33139 bp, 32 predicted proteins | sample Cruoilmetagenom2_FD_187291 | JGI IMG/M metagenome (GOLD analysis project Ga0209013, IMG submission 187291) | Oil polluted marine microbial communities from Coal Oil Point, Santa Barbara, California, USA - Sample 2 (SPAdes) (version 2) | ecosystem: Environmental > Aquatic > Marine > Oil seeps ...
CGAACGGCACCCACTCCTGTCAGTCATCGTCTCCCTCCTCGGGGTTACGATGAACCGGAAAGTCTCTCTTACGCAATCAGCTCAATCTGTCCCATAAGCGCTGACGTGGAACACTCGCAATTCAGACCAAGGCCGCGGATCGCGCTGCCATAGGATCTGAGCTTGTCGGTTACCAGGTTGGCAGGGGTAAAGCCGTGCTTCTTCCCCTGATTGTTCCCTGTCAGCACCTATGGGACAGATTGAGCTGACGGGGAAAAGTCTCCAAATTAGGTGATGAGACACAACCCTACGCCGCGCGTCTGTCCGCTGCATTGTGAATGGGGAGATCGGGCCCCTAGAGTAAGGGATCGTTTTATCGCCGGTGACGCCAATCCCAGACGCCGCCGTTGAGGCCCCCTAGGATTGGTCTGGTACGGTGCCCGCTGCTACATGATCAATATCAATGCGACAACGGGCACGAGCTGCCTTTATCTCAGTGGATGATAAGGTTACCCCTCAATAAACCGAGTGACCCCTAAGATCCTCCTAGGTTTGTTCAGGAGAACATACTTTAAGTTCTCCGCATCGCTGTTGTGCCGACGGCGCTGGCGGCGCTGTTACAATTGACGTGACCAATGAAAGCAAATCGATAGAAGTACAAATCGCGCGGATTGGCCATTTGTTCAGTTCGCTTGATCCGTCTCCATTCGGCTCGCGTGACCTCAACGAAGATGCGGAAGAATTCATCGTCGACTGGGCCAAAGAATTGCCCCTGGGTGCGCCCATCGCTATCTTGATCCATCTTCCGTCCAGCGAGGCCATTCGGTCCGGGGAGATCGGACTTGGCGCTTCCGTCCTCCACTATTTTCAAAACCGTGCGGAAAAGTACGACCGTGATCTTAAGGAGCATTTCTTCAATGGATGGCGCTACCTCGCCATCGGTCTCCCGCTTCTTGCGGTTTGTCTTATCGCTAGCCAGTTTGCGGCAGCAGTCGAGCCGGACGCTCTTGGCCGTGTCATCAGAGAAAGCCTCATCATCGTGGGGTGGGTGGCTAACTGGAAGCCTATAGAGACCTTTCTATACGGCTGGTGGCCCATTGTGCGGACACGCAATTTGTATCGAAGGCTATCAAACGCGCGGGTCGAGATCGTCTGCCGTTAAGGCTGCTCGTCGCCCATGTCCGCGTGAGTAGGTCTGTCTACCGTCAGCGACCATGAGACAGATTGAGGTGTTTCACGAACGGAGAATCTTACTTTGACAACCCGCGAGCCTTCGATGCAGCTTGGATCTTGCGCCGGCGCCGCATAGTACGTGAGGCGTCAATGAGAATCTGCTGGTGATCGAATGCTAAGCTTGCTTTGAACCAGTCGCAGACCCATTCTACATGCTCGGCATCATCGCCGGCCCGAGCGCGCTCCCGGGCTATGACGGACGCGAAAGCAACACTCACGACATGACCGCGAGGGTCACGCTCAGGGTCCGAATAAACGCCCACCAAGTTGAGCCGACCGGCATTCAGTCCAGTCTCCTCATAGAACTCCCGCCGACAGGCATTCTCGACGGTTTCTCCAATCTCTACGAAACCGCCGGGAAGCGCCAGACGGGACTGAAAGGGAGAGTGACGTCGTTTCACAAGTATCACGCATCCTGTCCAGTCGAAGGCGACACAGTCGACAGCGAGGAGCGGTGTTGTGATTTGTACCAAAGCGGATCGCCTAAAACTTGCGCCTACTCTACTGGCTAACGCCTGCAACAGCGTCGTTGCCTCGTTGCTTAACACCTGCGACGCACAGTCTAAACAGAACTCGAGTTTGATATGGTGCCTGATATCATGACAGCGCATTCGTGGGCTCTGTTGCACTGAAACTCTGATTAATCGGCTATGGACGCACTTTGATCAATTTGGAATATTCATCCTTTTGCAGGTAAGACGCAAGACGCGGGGATTGCTTCATGGGCCTCGTCGATATCGCCTGGCAGGTGGTCGGCAGAGAACTTCCGACGCGTCGCCCTACGGATGTCCCGAACCGTCTTCTCGGCGTTGTCCAGATGGCGCCCATTCCCGTCGCTCATCGTCTCCCTCCTCAGGGTTACGATGAACTGGAAAGTTTCTCTTACGCAATCAGCTCAATCTGTCCCATAAGTGCTGACGGGGAACAGCAGCCAGAGAGGCCAAGAGCTTATTGATGAGTGTCAATCTCCATCGCAGGATGCTCTGGTAGGGTTGCCTCCTATTTGGCTTAAGCCTAATGCAGGAGTTACTCTCTGCGCATGTTCGCTGCAGGGTAATTGATCAAGCCAACCCTGTTATCATTAGCAGAAATCCGCTAAACCCTAGTTCAATGCCACAAGCACGCATGCACCTTATAGCAAGCCCAATTCCCGGCGGCTTGCATGACCTAGAATGTGATCGAACGGCACAGGTCATCGAGAGTATCCGCGTTGCGCGTTCGGCTTGCTGGACCGGCTGGGAGCGTCAAGCCTCGGACGCCCCGCATGAGAGTTTGCAGCCTAATTACTGCCTTCAAAATCCTTGGGCTGGTCTTGGGCTGTCACGCACCGAGCTATCCGCCGTCCGAGATATCGTCGATTGTCATATTCTTACGCCCATCCTTCATGGCCGGCCTGACCTAATGAATTATGATGATGAGGCGTACCGCATCTTCTTGGATGCAAACCACAGGCTGGCCTGTGGCCTCAAACATTTTCTCAGGGACGACGACATCATCTGGGTCCATGACTACCTACACGCTCCACTCGCGGAATCATTGCGAGAGGCAGGCTTTCCTGGTCCGCTCGGTTTTACTTTACATGCGCCATTTCCTGCGCCTGAAATCCTTGAGGCGCTTCCCAGGCAGGCTCAGTTCTTGAAGAGCCTGTGCCGTTTCAATCTTTTGGGATTTCAGAGCCGCAATTGCCTGCAGAACTTCGAGCAGGCCGCGGAAGCGACGCTCAATGCGAGTTTGCACGCGACAGGATTGACGGGGCCGCACGGCGAGGTTGCTACGGGCGTGTTTCCGATTCCTATCGACGTGGCGAAGATCCGTAGGGTGGCTGCGGCGCCAATCGTCGAACACGAGGAAGCCAAGCTACGAGCATATTTTCCCGACGGCAACCTGATCGGATCGTGGGGCACGCTCGATCCAACTCAGGGCATCGTCGAGCGACTCAGAAGTTTCGAGCTTTTTCTGAAGGCCCGGAAGGAGCGGTTTGGCCGCGACATCATGATCCAGGCAATCGTGCCGCAACGCTCCTGGCTAGAGGAATCGCAGGATGTTCGATCCGAGGTCGAGATTGAATTTTCACGTATCAATGGAAGGTTCTCGACGCTCGATTGGACGCCCATAAGGTATTTCCATGGGGCTCTCCCGCCGTCGCTGTTGGCTGCACTTTATCGGGTTTGTCGAGTCGGATTGATCACGCCTTTCAGCGAGGGGATGAGCCTTACGGCGAAAGATTTCGTCGTCATGCAGAGGCCTGAGGACCCAGGGGTGCTCATTCTCTCTCAATTCGCTCGTGTCGCCGAAGAGTTGGACGGAGCACTCATAGTCAACCCCTTTGAGATCGAGCGCGTGGCAGAAGCACTGGGGCGTGCCGTTGAAATGCCACTCGCAGAAAGACAAGCTCGGTGGGAGTCGATGAACCATATCCTCGAAGCGAGTAGTGTAGAGGCTTGGTCGAGTCGTTTCATCGAGCGACTGGCTGATCTAACGGGTGGGGAGTGGAAATCTAGTGCTGCCTAGTCGGCGCCTTTCTCCATTTGGCCACGGAGGCTATGGCGCAGAGCGCCAATAGGCTCAGAACTATTGGAAAATTGTGTGATGTAGCTATGCGAAGCAAAGAGAGTCGCTCAAACGGCAAGCCCCTTTCGAAACGCTGCATTCTGCATTCTGATCCGTGTGCATCTGTCGACTGGCGTAGGTTTAGGGCCGTACTCTTTGACCTTGATGGAGTGGTAACAAACTCAGCGCGCCTGCACGCATTGGCGTGGAAAGAACTTTTCGATGAGATCCTGCGGATACACGCCAGCGCAACAGGGGTGGAGTTCAGGCCATTTGATATCCAGAGGGACTACGCAAGATATGTGGATGGAAGACCACGAGAAGATGGGATCAGGGCATTTCTCGTCTCGCGCGGCTTTGAAATTGGCGAGGAAGAGGCCGAAGGCGCGCCGGGGCTGCCTTCGATCAAAGACATTGCCGCACGAAAGAACGAGAAATTTTTAAAGCTTTTAGAAAAACTCGGGATTGGTGCTTGCCCGGGTGCGCTGCGCGTCATTCACGAGCTGCGCGCGCTCGGCTACCGCCTTGCGATCATTTCCTCCAGCCAGAACTGCAGCTCCGTACTTCGATCGGCTCGACTTCTTGGAAAGTTTGATGTTCAGATCGATGCAAATGTTGCCCAGCGGATGCAGCTGGCTGGTAAACCAGCGCCAGATACGTTTCTAGAAGCAGCGCACCAGCTTCAGGTTGCGCCCCGCGAAGCGGTGGTCCTCGAGGACTCAATCTCTGGAGTGCAGGCGGCTCAAGCCGGGCACTTTGGGTTTGTCGTTGGGGTGGACCGGTTGAACATCGGTCCTGACTTGCTGGCCAATGGCGCCGATTGTGTCGTGACCGAACTCGCACAGCTCCTACCGGCTAGCAATCACGAGTCAAAACAGGACGTCCTGCACTCGACCGCGGAGATAACTCGAGAAGTGGAGGCGCAGCTTAAGAACAAGCGCGTTGCGCTGTTTCTTGACTATGATGGAACGCTAACACCGATTGTTGAACGCCCGGACCTGGCGATTCTCGACGATGGCATGCGCGAAATCGTTCGCCGGCTCGCAGCGTTTTGCCCAGTCACAATAATTAGTGGACGGATGCTTCCCGATATCGCCAAGCGCGTCGGCATCGATACCGTCATCTATGCAGGCAGCCACGGCTTCGAAATTGACGGGCCGGAAGCCCATCCAATCCGCAACACAGTCGGTGCCGATTATGTTCCAGCAGTTAGGTCGGCGGTGAAAGCGCTTCACAAGCGTCTCAACGGGATCGATGGTGTTATCATCGAGGACAAGACATTTTCGGTGGCAGTTCACTACCGTTTGGTCGACGAAACTCGGCTAGCCGAGGTTAAGACCGCAATTGACGGAGTGCTCGCGGCTGAACCGCGGCTAAGCAAAATCAAGGGTAAGAAAGTCTACGAGCTCCGCCCCAACATAGAATGGGACAAAGGTCGAGCGTTGCTCTGGATTCTCCGGGAGCTCAATCTCGATAGTCCCGATGTCGTGCCGATCTTTATCGGTGATGACGTGACCGACGAGGATGCCTTCGAACTACTCAGCAAGCGTGGCATTAGCCTGAAGGTTGGCGGGTCCCATCCGACACGCGCGAGATACCGTGTGGCAGATCCAGAGGGGGTGCGCAACTTTTTGCAGCATCTAGCCGAGGTTTTGGATGAAGCGGCAAATTAATAGTTGGACGCTTGCTTTCAGGGGCTTCGATCCGTTGCAACAGGGTGCAAGGGAATCCTTGTTCACCCTCGGGAATGGTTACTTCACCGTACGCGGTGCGCCAGCCGATGCGACCGCAGACGGGACGCACTATCCGGGCACGTACCTAGCCGGTGGCTATAACAGATTAGTTAGTCATGTTGCCGACCAGCAGATAGAGAACGAGGATCTCGTTAATTGTCCTAACGCTTTGCAGCTTATGGTGCGGCTGGGCGATGCACCTTGGCTACAGTTGAACGATCTTGAGGCGCTGGAGCACTGTGAAGAACTTAATGTGAAAGAGGGTGTGCTGCATCGCTGGCTTCGACTTCGCGACGAGCAGGGGCGAGTTTTACGTTGGCAGGAGGAGCGCATGGTGTCGATGTCACGTCCTCACTGCGCCGCACTCAACATCGAACTCAAGTTAGAGAATTGGTCCGGACCTGTCAGTGTCCGCTCTAGCATTGACGGCTCAGTCCTCAATGAGGGAGTGGCGCGCTACAGCTCACTGGCTAATCGCCACCTGGAGACGCTAGCAAAGTCGCAATGCGACCGAGAAACGATTTTGTTGCGCTCACGGATGAAGCAGTCACGTCGCGAGCTTGCCATTGCTGCGCGGACACGGGTTCGGCTTGGCGATGCGCTGGCCGAGACTGAGGGAAGCATCGAGGAGACGCAGAATACAATCTCGCTTCTTTTTCGGTCCACCGTCTCAGCGGGCGAAACGGTTCGTATCGAAAAAGTTGTAGCTTTACACTCATCCAAGGATGCGGCCATTTCAGAGCCAGCGGAAGCATCAATCGGTGAGCTCTGCGAGTGCGGCGACTTCGCGGAGCTGAAGAAGGAGCACCAGCTGGCCTGGGAACATCTCTGGAGGCTCTTTGGCATTAAGATCGATACTTTGGCCGGCGGCGATACCGAGTTGAAGCTGCGACTACATATCTTCCAACTTCTTCAAACTGTCTCGCCGCACTCCGTCGATCTCGACGTGGGGGTGCCGGCGCGTGGCTGGCATGGCGAAGCCTATCGTGGCCACATCTTTTGGGACGAGCTCTTTATTTTCCCGTTCGTCAATCTCCGCATGCCGGTGATCACGCGTCAGTTATTACTATACCGGCACCGGCGCCTTCCGGCGGCAAGGAGAGCAGCAAGAAGCGCTGGCTATAAGGGAGCGATGTTCCCTTGGCAGAGCGGTAGTAGCGGGCGTGAAGAGTCACAGCGTTTACATCTCAATCCCATGTCCGGCCGCTGGATAGCTGACACGTCTTATCTGCAGCGGCACGTCAATGCTGCGATTATTTATAACGTCTGGCAGTATCTCCAGGTCACCGAGGACCACGAATTCCTAGCTGTCTATGGCGCCGAGCTCATGTTGGAAATCACACGCTTCTGGGCGAGTATGGCGCGCTATGACGACTCTCGGCGACGTTTCCATATTGAGGGAGTTATGGGGCCAGATGAGTTTCACACTCGTGGGCCCGCTTCTCCGGAAGTCGCTGGTGTCAAGAATAACGCCTACACTAACATCATGGTGGCTTGGGGTGTCGCACGCACCCTCGATGCCTGGGACATGCTGCCCGAGGCTGAGCAATCTCGGCTGCGTAACAAGCTCAATATCACCGAAGAAGAGATCGAGCACTGGGACAACATCGGTCGCAAACTGACCGTGCCATTTCACAAGGGGGAAATTATCTCCCAGTTCGAGGGCTATGAGGGGCTTGAGGAACTCGACTGGGAGCACTATTCCAAAAAATATGGCGACGTTCGACGGCTCGATCGCATTCTTGAAGCAGAGGGCGATGACGCGAACCGGTACAAGGTAGCCAAGCAGGCCGACGTGCTGATGCTCTTCTACCTGTTTTCTACAGAGGAGCTAAAAGAGATTTTCGATCGACTGGGCTACAATTTTTCGCCCGAAATGATTGGCAGGAACATCGAGTACTACCATAGGCGAACCTCGCATGGCTCCACGCTGAGCTGGGTAACTCATGCGTGGATCCTATCGCGGTGGGACCGCAAAGGATCGTGGAAGCTTTTCAAGCAGGCGCTGAACAGCGACTTCACAGATCTTCAAGGTGGCACGACCGCCGAAGGTATTCATCTTGGCGCCATGGCCGGGAGCGTGGATCTTGTTCAGCGCTGTTACACTGGGATCGAGGTGCGCGCTAACATGCTAAGCTTCAATCCTCTTCTTCCCGAAGAGCTCGAATGCCTTCGCACTTGTTTTCATTATCGGGGCCATGACCTCGATATTGTTGTCACTCAAAGAGAGCTTTCAGTCTCCAGCCGATGTTGCACCGCAGCCCCCATTACCATCGCTTACCGTGGCCACGTCCGTGGGATCAGTCCAGGTCAGACATACAGATTTCTCTTGGTGTCGCAGCCAGAGAAAGAACCACTGGCTTTTAATTCCACACCAAGTGATAGCGCGGCTCGTTATTCCAACACGCTGCAATGCGACGGACCTAAAACTGGAGAAGTCGGATGACCCAGGACAGGAAGATCCGTTGGCTCTCAGATGTGAGACGCAAAGACGTAGGTGAAGTCGGGGGCAAGAATGCCTCGCTCGGCGAGATGATCCGGGAACTCAAAGATGCCGGAGTTCGAGTGCCGGAAGGGTTTGCGACAACATCGAATGCTTATTGGTCCGTTATCGATGCTAACGGCTTGCGCGAGTTCATCGCAGGCGCCTTAAACAAGTTGCGCCGAGATATGTCTAACCTCTCCATTGTGGGGCAAGAAATCCGCGGCGCCATTCTAGGCGTAACGCTCCCCGATTCATTGACCAAGCAGATCTTGGACTCTTACCACCGAATGGCAGGCCCGGAGGACCCGTTGCCTTCTGTCGCAGTACGCTCAAGTGCGACGGCCGAGGATCTTCCAGAGGCAAGTTTTGCTGGTCAATTGGAAACTTATCTCAACGTGCGCGGCGACCAAGCTTTGTTGGACGCATTCAAACGTTGCCTAGCATCCCTCTTTACCGACCGGGCGATAAGTTATCGAACAAGCCACGGTTTCGAGCACACGGCTATCGCGCTCTCCGTGGGAGTACAGCGCATGGTACGTTCGGACCTAGCCGGCGCCGGCGTCATGTTCTCCATCGATACAGAGACAGGCTTCCCGGAGAGCGTTCTGATTACAGCAGGATGGGGATTGGGGGAGACGGTTGTTCAAGGGTCGAGCGAACCCGATGAATATCAGGTGTTCAAACCTCTTCTCGTTGATGCCGGCAAATGCCCAATCGTTCACAAATCTCTCGGTTTTAAAAAGACAAAGCTTGTTTGCGCGGAGTTCGATGGCACGAGTTCAACCAAGCTCATTGAAAGCACGGCTGAGGAGCGTGCCAGCTATGTCTTGAGCGACGAGGAAGTCCTTCAACTCGCTCGCTGGGCCTGTGCCATCGAGGACCACTACGGCCAGGCAATGGACATGGAGTGGGCTAAAGATGGCGAGACCGGTTCCCTCTACATCGTGCAGGCGAGACCTGAAACGGTCCAATCGCAACGCAAGACGGGCGCGATACAAACCTTTACGATTCGCGAAAAAGGCCCGCTGCTGGTTCAAGGTCTGGCTATCGGCGATGCCGGTGCAACCGGCCGCGTTTGCCGATTGAGTAGCCCGGCAGAAATTGACCAATTCGAGACCGACTCGATACTCGTCACACAAATGACGGATCCAGACTGGGTTCCGATCATGAAACGAGCAGCAGGTATTATCACGGATCATGGCGGGCGAACGAGCCACGCAGCGATTGTAAGCCGCGAAATGGGGCTGCCTGCAGTGGTCGGCGCGCAAGATGCAACAGCCAAACTGAAAGCGGGGCAGACAGTTTCGGTGTCCTGCTGCGAGGGCGATCGCGGCAACGTTTATGATGGCCTGGCGCAGTTCGATATAGACTATATCGACATCGAGCATCTGCCGCAGACCCGAACCAAGATTATGCTCAACATGGCCAATCCAGCAGCAGCGTACCGTTGGTGGCGTTTGCCGAGCGACGGCGTGGGATTGGCGCGCATGGAGTTTATCGTGGGCCATCATATTAAGATACATCCGATGGCCTTGGTCCATTTCGATGCAGTCACAGACCCAACGGCGCGGGCGCAAATCGATGATCTCACGCGCATGTTTCCGAGAAAGGCGGATTACTTCGTCGAAAATCTGGCCCGTGGGATCGCGAGGCTTGCCACCGCCTTCTATCCGGCGCCGACAATCGTCCGGCTTAGTGACTTCAAAACCAACGAGTATGCGCAACTTATTGGGGGAGAAGTATTCGAGCCGCGTGAGTGTAATCCGATGATTGGATGGCGTGGCGCAAGCCGCTATTATCGATCCGGCTATCGCTCAGGTTTCGAGCTCGAGTGTCGAGCTATCAAAATGGCGCGCAATGAAATTGGCCTTGAAAATATTATTGTTATGATACCCTTCTGCCGGACTCTTGACGAGGCGGATCAGGTGCTTGAGGTCATGGCGGAGCATGAGCTCCAGCGAGGGGAAGATGGCCTGCAAGTTTATATGATGGTCGAGATACCGGCAAACGTCATATTGGCAGAGCAGTTCGCTAAACGTTTCGATGGTTTTTCGATTGGCTCTAACGACCTCACCCAGCTTATCCTTGGTGTTGACCGAGATAGCGACATCCTTAGCGGGCTGTTCGACGAGCAGAACGCAGCCGTAAAGTGGGCAATTGCCGAAGTATTGGAAACGGCGCGAAAGTGCGGTGTCCATACTGGATTATGTGGTCAAGCACCGAGTGATCATCCCGAGTTCGCGCGCTTCCTCGTGAGCCACGGCATTGACTCAATATCAGTAAGTCCGGACAGCTTCATCAATGTTAAGCGTGTAGTGGCATCTGCAGAGTCACAAGGCTCATGAGGCGTATAGTTACTGTTACTTTTAATCCAGCGATCGATCTCACCACGTCTGTGAAACGCTTGGTCAGTGGTCCAAAGTTGAGGTGCGTGCAGCCACGCATTGATCCAGGCGGTGGTGGGATAAACGTGTCCCGCGCCATTGCAAAATTGGGCTTCACAAGTATTGCTGTGGCCGCGATAGGTGGAGTGAGCGGCGAGACACTGAAGTGCCTCATCGACCAAGAGGGCGTAGAGGCAAAGTGGTTCCAGATAGACGGGGATACCCGCCAAAGTTTCACCGTCCACGACGAGTCCAGCTGCGAGCAATATCGATTTGTTTTGCCAGGTCCCGAGTGGTCGAGCGCAGCGTTTGCCGGCTTGTTAGAAACTTGCTCTCAATTGATCAAGGCAGACGATTATGTTGTTGCCAGCGGCAGCCTTCCTCCCGGCGTTCCGGATGACGCTTATCATCAACTCGCCGAGCTCACGGATCAGGTGGCGGCGGATCTAATTATCGACACCTCCGGGCCAGCGTTGGCGGCGCTCGTCAAAAAGGGGCAGCCGGGCGTACGTATTTTGGTTATGGATGAGAATGAAGCAAGCCAGTTGGCAGGTATCCCACATGTTGAGGTCGACGACGCCAGTAAGATCGGGACTCGTCTCATCGCCGATCGCGTCGCCGAAACCATCATAGTGACTTTGGGCGGGCGCGCCGCCGTGGTGACTTCGCCCGCTGGTAAACTCTGCCTTATTCCGCCCAACGTCCAGATCTCTAGCAAAGTCGGGGCCGGCGACAGCTTTGTTGCAGGCCTTGTCACCAGCCTATCGGAAGGACGGCCCTTCGGTCAGGCACTTAAACACGCGATGGGTACCGCGACGTCTGCAGTGACGACCCCGGCGACTGAGCTTTGCACGAAAGAAGGTGCGGAGACTTACTCTGCGGCAGTTGAGTGCAAATGGCTGGGGGCCTTATAAAGTCCCTCGCCCCCGATTGATTGCTTCGAGCCCTTAGTGCCCGCCGCTCTAAGGACCTCGTTGACGAGGATCTAGGGCGTTGTCAATGCGTCCGGGATCACTCTCAAATTCCCGTCTTAGATCAAAAACTTGAAACGAAGACGCGCGCACCGTTTTTTCGTCTATGGAAGGCAAATTAAGACGCTTCTGGAATCAACCGTAATTCTATCAAAGCCTCCCAATATAAGGCTTATACGCTTGGCCAGAGGCCTTCGAGACAGCATAAGTCCGAGTGCCAAAAAAGTCTGCTGCAATGTCAATGTCGGGCACGGCCCAAAATCGTTTGGATGAACAAGACCGACCAAGAACCATGATGGGCAACCCGACCCCGGGGGACAGCGGAGATCCCCGCTTCGTGTAGAACTCCGGTATCCCAGATCGTGGCTATTGGTGGTCGTCAGTCTGCGCCCGCTCGCAGCAGGAGCCATTTTGGCCATCCGCGTCTAGACCCGCCTAGCCTGCCCTTCGGGCATTTCGATGCGAAACGCTGGAGAGCCTTGCACAAACCGAGTGGCCAATGCCACAAGTTTTCGGCAGTGAAAGCCATGAGCATAACGTATGTGGCAAGAGGTCATAATCTTTGTTGCCGTCGGGTTCGCAGCGCAGCTGGTCGATGGTGCAATTGGAATGGCATACAAGATAATCGCACTGTCGCTGCTAACGACGAGTGGCATGTGCCCGTTGGTTGCTAGTGCAGGTATTCACGTAGCGGCGACATTTACAACGGCAGCGTCTGGGCTCGCTCACTGGCGCCTTGGAAATCTCGACCCGATTCTAGTAAGACGCCTGATCTTGCCGGGTATGATCGGCGGAATACTGGGGGCGTTGGCGCTGACAATTATCTCTGGTGCCGCCATCCGACCTTTGGTGGGCCTCTATTTAGCGGCTCTTGGAGTTTTTATCCTTCGCAAGACATTCAATGGCCTTAAGCTTACTCGGAAAGCGCTGCGCAGTGTCGAGCCTATTGGGTTTGCTGGTGGCCTATTCGACTCATTTGGCGGTGGCTGGGGCGCTATCGTTACGCCGACGCTTATTGGGGCAGGCGTTCCCTCGCGCACTGCCATTGGCTCGGTAAATGGAGCAGAGTTCTTCGTTACCGCGACGATCGCCGCAACGCTCGTGCCCGCGATAGAAGTTACAATGATGCCCGCTGTTATCGGCCTCCTAGCGGGAGGGCTGGTGGCCGCGCCACTAGCTGCTTTAGCGACCCGATACATACCTGGAAGGGCATTAACGACGGCCGTCGGTTGCGTTGTCATCGTGCTCGGTATTTACAACCTGTTCCAACCACTTTTGGAAAGGCTGGGTCTTTGATTCTGCTTTTTGTATAGTCGCTTAGAAGATCGCGCCAAGTAGTGCGATCTATAACCACGGACGAGCCAACATTTTGGGCAGTTTTGAAATGAAGCAGTACGGCTCTGTGCTGCTCGTTCTTATATTCTTTTTGTGCCTCGGAAGAGTCGGCGGAGCCGAACCTCAAAGTGCAACGCCACGTGGCAAAAATGAGTCGGTAGAACTCACGTTGTTTTGGCAGCCTGGTTGTCCCTTTTGTCAGCGCGCGAAGTCGTTCTTCGAGAATCGTCCCGAGACCTCTGATTGGTTGACTGTCAGTACCATCGATCTCACCGAGTCGATCGAGGCTCAGGGGAAATTTCAGGCGGTCAATCGAATATTTGGCATCCAGCGGCCAGGCGTACCGCTTATGATAGTGGGTGAACGCTATTTCGTTGGTTTCGATGATGCGTCTGGTGTTGGAACTGCCGTGCTAGATGCCGCTCGTGCTTGTCGCAATCGCAGCTGCGTGACGCTCGCTGGACTGCTTAAGAAAAAGGGCTTCGCAAGCCCTGTTTCAAAGAGCGCGTTGCCGCAGGTCCTTAACATTCCGCTGATCGGGGAGGTGCCGACGGCAACATTATCGTTGCCAGCACTGACCATATTGTTGGCGGCAGTGGATGGTTTCAATCCCTGCGCAATGTGGGTGCTGATCTTTCTCGTCGGGTTGCTTGTCGGAATTCAGGATCGAATGCGCATGTGGATCCTCGGAAGTGCGTTTCTGCTGACCTCCGGGTTTGTCTACTTTGGCTTCTTAGCTGCTTGGCTCAACGTCTTCTTGCTTCTTGGAGCTCTATTTTGGGTCCGTATGAGTGTCGGTTTGGTGGCTATTGGTAGCGGTATTTATTACCTGCACGCATTTGCGACAAATGCCGCAGCGGAGTGCCGGGTCACAAACTTCGAGCAGCGTCAATGGATTATGGATTCGCTGCGAGCCAGCGTGACAGAGAAGCGCTTCCTGATCGCCATAGCGGGCATTGTGGCACTCGCGGCAGCCGTCAACCTCATTGAGTTACTTTGCTCTGCCGGTATCCCTGCTGTGTTCACGGATGTGTTGGCAACGAGCAACCTTCCGGCTTGGCAACACTATCTCTACCTGCTGCTTTACGTCGGCGTTTTCATGCTCGACGATGCAATTATTTTCGCGATCGCCATGCTGACGCTTCAAGCAACAAATATGACAAATAAGTACCTACGCGTCTCCCACCTAATCGGTGGCGTTGCCATGGTCACGATCGGCACACTGTTGCTTGTTGCTCCAAGCTGGCTGAGCTTTGCGGTATGATGCGGCATTATCCCATAGCAGGTTCCCACCGCCGGAGAATTCGAGGAGTATAAGTGAGTAACGCCCAACGAGCGGCGCAGTCGGTCGGTCCGTCTCTGATCTCATTATGGGCCCGCGGCAGGTTGGCCCATAATCCGGAGCTCCGGCCGGTCGGATTTCGGAGCGTCGGGCAAGACACCGCCGACTGCGCTATCCAACAAATGCTGGGGACACCGCCTTAGCCCATCTCAAGTTATTCTACCGTTGGAAAAGACAGGGCTTGTTAATGGCGTCTTGCCCGCTAAAGAAGAGGCTCCGCACGTGACCTGTTTGCGCGACATGGGTTATCAGAACGTCGGCAAGGCTACTCAAAGGGGTCAAAGTAAGAAAAACTTGCAAACGGAAAAGCTGCGTAAGCTTGAGTGCCAGTGGGCCTTATCGTTGATGATCTGAATAAAAACACCGCCTAGGCGTCTTATAAATCTGGAATGATGCAATGACCAAATTTATCGTACTACCCATTCTCCACAGTCAGACAAAGGAAGGCAGCGCTGAAGCGATCAATTTAGCTGACGTCCGCTTATTCAAGGAAACCGGCGGCCATGATGAGCATGCGCTTTTAGAGTTCAGGAATGGCGACACGCGCATCGTCGCGCTCCCGCCACATGAGCTGGCTAAGGTCCTCAAGCTCGGAGGCGTCGAAGTTGATACTAGCGTCTACCGTTTTGACACTGAAGAAGGGGAAGAATGATCAGACCAGGGCTTTCGCTGATCTTCTTGGGCGGCATCAGCGACAAGCTGATTTCGGTACGAATGCAGAAACATTGAAAAAGCATCGTGGCCGGCAACAATCCGAAGATCTTGGTGAGCCGACCGCAGAGAAATGCAAGACGTGGATGAGCCAAAGGAAGCTGGCCAAGGCAGCGGTAAAATGCCGAGCGAGCAGAGTAAGAATGTAAATATAGCCGCATCCAAGGAAGTATTTTTGAGGTGCTCGGATATTTCTGCTCATGAGTGCGATCCTGCAGTACCTGTCGTCAGCAGCGTTCGACTGCGCCTGACTTGCTTTGGACGGAGTAGAAAGGACCCGCTTCACCGCCGCCTGCGCGGTTTACCTGGGACTGTGCAAGCCAGAGGCATCCGTTACCAAGGCCCGCGCCAAAGGCGATCAGACATAAGCGAACAAATTTGAGCTCTTCGGCGTTCGTCGTCGACGGGCCAGAAGCGGCGTGCTTTCGCTTGGCCCTCGCCCCGTCACCACGTAAGTTCGTGTATGGTCTTCGAACAGAGCTTCACTTAGGAGTTCCGGGTTGCTTGGCTTGAGCCCTGCAACCAATTCAGCCGCTTCGACATTATGGCGCTGCATGCACACAGGACAAACAACACGCTAGAACCGTTACTTATAAGTTCTGTCATGGCTTTCGGGCGCTCTTTGGATTTGTTCGTGTTTTTCGCGGTGCCAATCATCACCCCGCAGTCGTTGAAGGATACTGTGATTGGATGATCGCGATGTTGCTGCTCGGTCGGAAACACCGCCGGCATCTGGGCACGGCGAACCTCATCAGTGGTCAAATTTGCAAATCGGGGAGCATCGTTGCCAGGTACGGCTGTTGGCATGACTTCCGAGAGCGCAATGAGCGCGACGCGCAAAAATTCATATCAAGGCCCCGGGAAAGTGGCATTGGCAGTCTCAAGTTGCTCACTCGCCACTGCACAAGCCATGATGGGGATCAATCGGTTTCACGTGCAGTCATGTAAAGAGCAAGGTGTGCGAGGGACTGAGTACCCGCGACAGCCAACGTTGCATGGCGCCAGCCCAACGCAATAGGTAAGTTACGGAGAGCCAAATGGATCCCGTCGCGATGGGCTTCCTTGCGAGCCTCGCTGCCGGCTTGATGACCGGCGTGGGGGCTCTCCCGGTTCTTTTTGGCTACACGATTTCACGTCGTCTGAATGATGGCCTGCTCGGTTTCGCTGCGGGCGTTATGCTTGCGGCGTCGTTCTTCTCTTTGATAATTCCAGGCATCGAACTCGCCGAGCAGCAATACGAACAGACCGAGATTGCCGCTGCGATTGGCGTCCTTGGTGTGGCCCTTGGGGCTGGCTTCGTCGCCGTCCTGAACGAATGGGTGCCACACGAGCATTTCATACAAGGCCCCCAGGGACCGAACTCAAAAGGCCTCGCAAAGATCTGGCTCTTTGTCTTTGCAATAACCATACACAATTTGCCCGAGGGCCTCGCCGTCGGCGTCGGTTTTGGGACCGGCAATATGGCCAACGGGGTGTCACTCGCGACAGGCATTGGCTTGCAGAATGCCGCCGAAGGACTCGCTGTCGCCGTGGCTCTTCTATCCTGCGGCTACTCGAAAAGCTACTCCGTGGCAATCGCTACCTATACCGGCTTAGTGGAGCCGGTTTCTGGACTGCTTGGAGCTTACGCCGTCAGCCTCTCACAGTTACTGCTCCCTTGGGCGCTGATATTCGCCGCTGGCGCAATGATCTACGTGATCAGCCACGAAATCATTCCAGAAACGCACAGCCATGGTTTTGAAAACGATGCCACCTTTGGTCTCACCATCGGACTGATGGTCATGATGTTTCTTGACATCAGCCTAGGTTAGCCAAGGAAGCGCACTGACCTAAGATCTCCGATCCAATGCCCTGTTCCTAAAACGCCCGTCTAAACTCTTATTGAGCATCTGATAATCGGGCTGAACAAGGCAACGTTCTAATTCGATTTCTTGATAGCTTCCCGCGGCAATCCGTGCTGCTTTGCGGGTCCGGTATGTTGCAAGTCAAGCGGGCCGGAAAGGTCGCCCAGCGCCACAAGGATGCGCCTCAGCATGTCACTTTCCTGACCGGGCATGCCCTCTTCGAGGGCAACAGCCTCCTCCGATGCATTGTACTGCCACCGCCGCAGGATCTCGATTTTTATCTCTTTGGGGAGGCTCGCCTCGTTCAGAATGTTCTCTGGCATACCGAACACACTTTCGGGATCGAGCATCGCCTTCTCAATCTGCTCTTCCGTCATGAAAACTTACCTCGTAAAGATTGCTTCACAGGATGCCCGTCGCGATCCAGTACCTCAATTATCATTGTGCGAACTCGTGAATATGCACGTTGCGGCCAGAGTGGCGCGAAAGGATTTCAACGGCTCTTTTCTCTCGCTCCGCATCCCACACTCGGACCCAGAGGAGTAAGCCACCGTGGTCTAGCTGCTCCTCGATAAGACTTGCGTGCTGTTCGCCGATCAAGCGGGCAAAAATTGATCCAATGACCCCGCCAATTCCGCCACCAACTGCTGCGGCTCCGGCAATCGAAGCAAGCGTTCCGCCGGCGAATGCTGCTGGCCCCATCAAGACACCCGCTCCGATATACATAAGCCCGTCGACCACAGCGCCTTCTGCATCTCCAACTGCTTCCGTTGAAACGTAGGCGGACCTTAGAATGTCCGCTTCGTCCTCCAGCTCGCTCACTTTGCGATACTTATGTCCGAGTTTTTCTTGAACCGCGGTTTCGCTTGCCAGCAAGCTCAACTCAGCCCCGTCGAAGCCTGAAGTCAATAATTGATCAATTGCTTCTTGAAGCCTGTCGGGGCCATCAAAAATGCCCACGGCTTCTCGGATTGCACATTTTTCCTAAGTGTATACCGTCGCTGCCAACTCTCCACTGTGCGAAACAAATTTGACGTGACTCGGAACCGGGATCATTGACGCAGCTCAATTACTCGCGCATGCCTAAGTATACTTTTCTAGTAATTATCAACGCCGGATCGCTTTGTTCGAAACGGTTCGCTTCGCTGCCTTTGAGCTTGGACGAACACAAGCTATGCACTTAATCCAGGCCTAAATGGAACAGATTTTTTGGGCAGCGTTCGCTGCGAGTCTGATGGCAGGCGCAGTGACCACGATCGGGATTTTTGCGATCCGCCGATTCGAAGCTTGGGCCTATAACAACACGACCTATTTTATCTGCTTTGCCGGTGGCGTCCTGATCGCAGTCTCTTTTCTTCACATCGTACCGACGTCCTTCACCATGAACCCTGAGGCCCCAACGTATCTGCTTGCCGGATATTTAATTCTGCTTGTCTTCAACAGATTCTTGACTGCCCATATCTGCAACAAACCACAAACGTCTGAATACGCCTTAGGGCTTGTCCCTCTTGTTGGGATTGGCTTCCACTCATTTATCGACGGCATCGTCTACTCGATTACGTTTAACGTTAGCACGTTTACGGGCACGCTCTCAGCGATTGGGATGGTGCTGCACGAGTTCCCGGAAGGCATAATCACCTATGCGCTGCTTGTTCGCAGCGGCTTCTCCGAGCAGCGATCCTTCGTCCTTGCACTTCTTGCCGCTGCCGTGACAACCCCGCTGGGAACACTCTCTTCATTTGCCTTCGTGAGCGAGATCAGCCCGCCGGTTCTTGGCCTGCTGCTCGCAGTTTCCGCAGGCAACCTGATTTATGTCGGCGCGACCCATCTTCTGCCGCGGGCAGAACGCGAACCACGGAGGTACAGCCTCGTGGCACTGGGAGCGGGGGTCCTCACGGCCTTTGGCATCATACTAACGGGGGGCTAATTCAATGAGAAGGGAGCGTTGGCTTGCAAGATGGGAGTTGGTCGGCATTCCAGTCGTCGTTCTGACAGGATCCGTACTTCATTTTGCGTTTGAGTGGTCAGGGTATTGGAAGCCGCTAGCACTCATCGCGGCCGTCAACGAGTCGGTCTGGGAGCACTTGAAGCTTGCCTTCTGGCCCAGTTTACTCTGGGCCCTCCTCGGATATGCAACCTTCAGGCCCAATGCTTTGGCGTTCTTCTCGGCCAAAGGCTACGCACTTTTGGTCGCGCCGATGCTCATCGTCCTTATCTTCTATGGTTACACGGCTTTACTCGGCCGAAATTTTCTCGGTTTCGATATTGCCATATTTGTCATTGCGATCGCGGCTGGTCAGCTTGCTTCGGCCAACTTGGTAGCAGCCGGGATCCGGAGCAGCGCAAAGCGCCTCCTCGGGGTCGGCTTGCTTTTTTGCCAGGTTGTGGCCTACTCGACCCTGACCTTCTACGCACAACCGTACACGTTGTTCGAAGACGAGCGGAATGGGATCATAGGAATTCCGCCTCGCGATAACCCGCCGGCGGTTCCGTTTCACTGAGCCCAACAGAAACACAGAGTGCGGACGCTCAAGGCCAACTTTTGCCCCTAAATCAGTCGAGAGCAGTGGTGTCTGGCAGTACTGACCTATGTCGTCGAGCGGACAGAGCCACTTAAGCCGACTAGATGCGGATGGCCCGGACGAATCTATTTTTCCTTGAGCGGGGTCGAAATGGTGAGGCCTCGGTCCAATAATGCTTCCCATCCCTCTTCGGCACTCTCAACAATTTGGAATAGAGCCAAGTCGGCCTGTGAGATCATGCTTAATTCGGCAAGGGCGTAAAAATCGACGACATTTTCCCAGTAGTCGCGACAGAATAAAACAATGGGCATGCCGCTTGCCCTGCGTGCCTGTTTGAGAGTGAGGATCTCGAATACCTCGTCCAAGGTGCCAAAGCCACCAGGAAATGCCGCCAGTGCATTGGCGCGCATCGCAAAATGCATTTTTCGGACCGCGAAGTAATGAAAATGGAAGCTAAGTCCAGGTGTGATGTATCGATTAGGCGCTTGTTCCGTGGGCAGCTCGATATTCAGGCCGATTGTCGGCGCTCCTGCATCAGCCGCTCCCCGGTTTGCCGCCTCCATGATCCCAGGGCCGCCGCCCGTTGTGATCACGTTTTCACGCCCCCCCTCAATTGAGGAAAGCGCGCTACCTCGTTCCGAGACAATCCTGCCGAATTGGCGGGCCATTTGATAGCAGGCGGAGGGAGAGATTTTCGATCGCCAGCCGCGACATGAGCGGCTGGACTGTTTGCTGCGCGCCGCAGCAGCTTGATCTTCGGAAACTCGCGAACTGCCGAAAACAACAACAGTTGATTTGATCCGGTGGTCTTGCATGGCCAGTTCCGCCCGCTCGAACTCCAGAGCAATACGGTGACCACGCATCTCCTCCCTCATCAAGAAATCGGTATCCTCGACAGAGGAAAGACGGTGGTCAACTGGGCGCTTCTTGGGGCGAGATCTCAAAGAGGTCCTCCTGATCTCCAAGTCTGCGGTATGAGATCCGCATGAATTATGCTCCGCGTACGCTACTGGATGAAAGAACGTTCTTTTGAAGACGCTCAGATCCCCTTCATTCCGACCTGGAACTCAGCGGACCTTAAACTAAAATCTTCATGCACAAAGTGTGTTCGCCTGTAAGTCGGGACACGATTGGAAAACAGTTGACTATGGCTGACTCGGAACCAGATGAACATTTCCATCCTCAGGAGGCCACGAACTTTGAACTCTGAATATAGATCAGAGCCCATCGCTACTCCCGCATTAAGCGCAGCCTTTGCACGCTGATCATCAATCTGATCCTTTATATATTAGAAATCAGCATCTTTCATCACGCTCTCGTAATATACGCCAATGAGAATAGCGGAAAGACATTAGGATAGTGACTAGCTTATGTATTAGGACCAGTTAGGGTAGACTTTCCAAATAGTGTGCTTGGCCCAATGACGAATGTTCGCCAAAATCGAAGAATCACGGGGGGCGGGCGAGCATCAGGATTGTCCTCTTTTGTTATCTCTTAAATAGATTTTGACGATTTGGTCTGTTTCAGCGTGTCCGCTTCGGCGAGTAAAGCGATGACGTCGGCGTCTGAAAGTTGCCCAAAATCCGCGTAGTACAATCCTATTGCGCCAAATGGCTCAGGTTGAGCGAGACAGAGAATTTCGTCGGCTTCATCACCGAGTTTTTCGATAGTGTCCGCGGGAGCAACGGGGACCGCGACCAGAAGGCGTTCTGGGGACTTGCGTTTCAGGGCGTGCAATGCGGCACGCATGGTAGCCCCAGTCGCAAGCCCATCGTCCACGATGATTACTGAGCGGCCGACCGGCGAGACTCGGCGCCGACTTGAAAAATAGAGTTCCCGTCGTCTTTCAATTTCTTGGAGTTCGCGATCAGCGAGCACTGCGAGGTCCGGCTCTTTCAGTCCAGTGAGGCGGACAACGTCGTCGTTCCACACAATCTCAGGGTTATCGCCGTCTACGACTGCTCCTGCGGCGAGTTCCGGCTGCAAAGGCACACCAATCTTGCGCACCAAGACAAGCCCGAGCGGAGCTTGCAGTGCACGAGCAATCTCGAGCGCCACGGGCACGCCGCCGCGCGGAAGTGCCAAGATAATCGGATCGGCCAGATCCTTTTCTTTGAGTGCTTCACCAAGCGCCTTGCCGGCCTCAACTCTGTCTTGGAACCGAACGAATCTCATATCAAACTCTCCTTTGGGCGGCGACTTAAATGCACGCCGAACCAAGCGGATGCCTCCCGTACTACTTCCTCTAGGGTCCCTGGTTCTTCGAAGAGGTGCGTCGCCCCCGGCACAATGTGAAACTGCTTTTTGCAGACCAAGCGTTCAAAGGCAGCCGCGTTGAGTTCAATGACGATGCTGTCGGCACCTCCCACGATTAGAAGCGTCGGCGCCTGCACCTTCTCAAGGCGTGTCGAAGCGAGGTCGGGCCGCCCGCCGCGCGAAACGACGGCTGCGATATCGCGAGGCTTTTCTGCGGCAGCGACCAGGGCCGCTGCTGCCCCTGTGCTGGCGCCGAATAGGCCTATTGGTAGAGGCCCTGTCTGAAAATCCTCCCGAGCCCAAGCCACCGCTTCGGTCACACGCTCCCCAAGCAAGGGAATATCGAAGACGTTGTCTCGATTTTCCGCCTCAAGCGGTGTTAATAGATCGAACAATAGCGTCGCGAACCCGGACCTCGTTAGGGCCTGGGCAACAGCATTATTGCGCGGGCTCAACCGACTGGACCCGCTTCCATGGGCGAAAATGACCAACCCCTTCGGATCAGGCGGAGCGCCAAGAATTCCTTCAAGGCCGACCGGTCCAATATGCACTATCCGTGACATGGTACCTTCAGCTCGGACGTTTGCCGCGGTCTCCAGGTGTTCCCGCAAGGGCTCATATTATCTAGAGTAAATCATGATGCGAATTTCAAGGCGCCTTGACCTTGATGTTGCTCAATCTTGGCAAGGCGCCCAGCAGGATATCCGTTTGATGCCCCACCAAGACATGCCTTCTGAGCGTGAAACAGCCCAAGACAATATGGATTCTTTGGCCGTTGAAACCGCGCAGCTTGTTGCTTTCCTGCGTTCGTTAAAGGCCAATTCGGGGACATCCGCGACCATTGAAGTCAAAGAGACGCACAAGTCCTGGGTCTTTCTGGTCGGCGACGAAGTCTACAAACTCAAAAAACCAGTCAGGGATCATTTTCAGGATCTGACAACGCTCTCGGCGAGGGAGGCAAATGCCCGAAATGAGGTTCGTCTCAACCGGCGGCTGGCGCCGGACGTGTATCTGGGAGTTGCGGCAGTCACGCGTTGTCGAGACGGTGGAATTGAAGTGGATGGGAAGGGCGCCATCATCGATTGGCTGGTGCATATGCGTCGGGTTCCTGAGGAGTTCATGCTCGACCAGATGATCCTGCGGGGGCATGTTCCGGAGGAGCGGATCGGCGCTTTGATTGATCTTATGGCGGAATTCTATCAGCAGCTTCCGAGGCCCAGTCTCAATCCGAAAGACTACGCCGCCCACTTCGAAAGGGAGCAATTGGAGAACCGGCGTGTTTTAACCATGTCCCAATTCCCCCTTGATCGACAACAGGTGACAGCGCTCTTGGATGCCTTTGACGACCAACTGAACCTACTTCGCGAGTTGCTCGAGAAGCGAGCCGGTGAGGGGAAGATTGTTGAAGGTCACGGTGATCTCAGACCCGAGCACGTCTGCCTGAGGGATCCTCCACTAATTATCGACTGCCTAGAGTTCAATTTGCGTCTGCGGCTTGTCGATCCTCACGACGAACTCAGTTACCTTGGGCTCGAATGCGGACTTCTCGGCGCGCAATGGATCAGCGAACGGCTCACGAGCGGCTATGCACAACGCGCTCACGATCCATGTCCCAAGCATCTAATATCGTTCTACACGGCGTTCCGTGCGTTTCTGCGAGCCCGTTTGTGTCTTGCGCATTTGCTTGATCCCGGTCCTCAAGAAGTAAGCAAGTGGATCAGTAAAGCACAGAGTTATCTTGTAGCCGCGGAGCGCGCCGTTCTTAGCTTGGGAAAGCCAGGAGATCGACCATCGAACCATCAAGGTGAAGGCGGCGGATAGCCTCGCCGAACAACGGCGCTGCGCTGATGATTTCGACGTTTGCCTTCGCAATCGCCGGCCCGAGCCGAAACGGCGGGACGGTATCCGTGATGATCGTCCCAGTGATGCTGCTATCACTCATTTTGGAGGCCGACTTGCCCACAAACAGTCCGTGGCTGGCTAGTGCGTAGACATCCTGCGCTCCGTGTTCCCGGGCGGCCTTGGCGGCTCGGACCATTGTCCCACCGGTACTTATGAGATCGTCCATAACAAGGACGATGGCTCCTGCGACTTCACCGACGAATTGAGTTCCCGTCACCTTACCGTGGCTCCTACGCTTCTCCATGAAAGCGCTCCCAACGGGACGAGCAATCTTTTTTTCCAACGTTTCTCGGAATAGTTGCGCGCGCTTGACACCGCCGGGATCAGGCGAGGCGACGATGACTGGAGCGTTTCCGACAAGCTCGGCTGCGCGGTCAGCGAACAACACGCGCGTGTCGAGATGAATGCAGCGACATCGAAACGAATTCTGGAATGCGACGATGTTGTGCACCTCCAGCGTTACGACGGCGTCCACCCCCACCGCTTCCAGGAGCTGGGCCATATACTTCGTGGTCACCGGATCGCGCGCCTTTGTTTGTCGATCCTTTCGCGCATACGCGAAGTACGGCGTCACAGCCGTAATCCGGCGAGCACCATTATCTCGCAAGGCACCGAGGAAAAACAGGAGCCGGCATAGTTTATCATTACAGCTGGTATCCGGCCCGCCGTGGAGGCTTTGGATGACGTAAACGTCTTCGCCGCGAACGCTGACAAGGGGGCGAATTTTGTGTTCGCCATCTTCGAAGTTACGCTCCTCGTGGGCGGCGAGAGGGATATCTAGGTACTCCGCGACCTTGCTACCGAAGTCGCGGCTTTCATTGAGTGCGAAGACTTGCATCTGGTTTTCTTTTTTTAATCCCTAGTTTCAAATTACCCTCACGATTGACGATGCTAGGGACTCAATTGGTAGCAGCCATGACACACATCAACTGAAGCGCGTCCTTTACTCCTCGACGAAGGAAGGCAAAGCGACCTTTGTGCTGCAGAAGATTATTCGTCACACGTCCGCTTCGGCACCGCGGTTCCATTAAAAATGATAACTGCTGATGTGTTCCACGCAACCGCTGCGAGACAGCCTATAAGTCCGCCGCAAGGACTAATTATTTGTTCGGCCGGTGGCAATTCATGGGGCCGGCAGCGCTACTCTCCACCCTATCCTAGCCGTTTGGAATTTTGATCAAAATCATTGCACCCAACCGCCCCTTTGCGATCTTTGAACCCTTAGCAGTGACGATGGAGTGTTAGAACATGACGTATCGCGATTGGCTACCGTCTATTCTGGGTGAGCAGAAGGGCGAGGCAGGTGATCCATTCTCCGCTCTTCGTAAAAGGATCGAGACTGTTTTCGAGGACTTCGACCGCGGCTGGCCAGCAACGGTGGGGGATTTCGCTGTGCGCTCAAATGTGAGCGAGACGGACAAGGAGATCTGCATCACTGCGGAGTTGCCGGGTATCGAGCAGAAGGATATCGACATCTCTGTGACCCCGAGCCGCATCACTATCAGAGGTGAAAAAAAATCAGAGAAAGAGGAAAAGAAGGAAGAAGAAGGGCGGCAGTTTCATAGGGTGGAGCGCTCGTCGGGTTCTTTCGAGAGGTCTATGAACCTCCCCTTCAATATCGATCCGGATGCCGTCAAGGCCGAGTTCAAGGATGGTGTTCTCACCGTGACCGTACCAAAACCACCTGAAGTCGTTGAGAAAACGAAGAAGATCGAAATAAAGAATTCGGTTTGAGATAAACTAGAAGCGGCTTAATGAGGCGAGCACTCTCACTTCCCGCTCTGCTCGCAACAGTAAAATAGATCCATGCCGCTGTTGACGATGATGCGGATATCAAATACTAGCCTGAAGCCCACCTAGTTAAGCTGTGTCCGGATCGTCTCCTTGTGCTTTGGCGATCAAAGTGTACCTGCCCGTCAGTGCGGCAGCTACCGCCTGATCGCCATTCTCCAGCCATACAAACTCAAGTTGCTTGCGAGCACCCTCCGGGATCTCCTCGAAGTCCTTGCGGTTGCGAGCAGGCAACAGCACTCTCGTAATACCAGCTCGCGCGGCTGCTACTACCTTCTCTTTAATTCCTCCGACGGGAAGCACTAGGCCTCGCAAGCTGATCTCGCCCGTCATCGCCGTGTCGCCGCGTGCGGTACGCCCCGTGAGCAAGGACACAAGTGCTGTCAGCATCGCAACACCCGCGCTCGGTCCGTCCTTTGGCGTTGCCCCGGCCGGAACATGAATGTGGATGTCGCTATTCTCGAATAGCCCTTCATCGATGCCGAGCTGGTTAGCTCGGCTCTTCACGAGGCTGAGCGCCGCTTGCGCGCTTTCACGCATCACATCGCCAAGTTGACCCGTGAGGATTAGCTTTCCTCTCCCGGGTGTGCGTGTCGCCTCGATGAAGAGGATGTCCCCGCCGACTGGCGTCCATGCTAGTCCTGTGGCCACACCTGGCACACTAGTCCGCTGTGCCACCTCGCTCTCGAACCGAGCGGGTCCTAAAATCCGAGCGATCGCCGAAGTCTTGATTTCCACAGTGGATGCTGTGCCTTCGGCGATGCGGACGGCAGCATGGCGTAGCACGTTACCAATCTCTCGTTCAAGATTGCGCACCCCTGCTTCGCGCGTGTAGTCGCGGATGATCGTTCGCAACGCGTCGTCATCGATAGAGATCTGCTCATTCGTCAACCCATTGGCCTCGAGCTGCCGTTGCAACAAATAGCGCTTCGCGATCTGGAGTTTTTCATCTTCGGTGTATCCGGAGAGGCTAATCACCTCCAGGCGGTCGCGCAGCGGCCCCGGGATCGACTCGAGCTGGTTTGCAGTCGTAATGAACACCACGCGGCTAAGATCAAATGGCACTGCAAGATAGCTATCGCGGAAGGTGTCGTTTTGTTCTGGGTCAAGCACCTCCAATAGGGCTGCCGAAGGGTCGCCGTGGATACCGCCACCCAGCTTGTCGATCTCGTCCAGCATCATCACACAATTGCGTGCGCCCGCTTTCTGCAAAGCCTGGATAATGTTTCCCGGCAAGGCGCCGATGTAAGTTCGCCTGTGACCTCGGATTTCGGCCTCGTTATGCACGCCACCAAGGCTGACTCTGACAAACTTGCGGCCCATTGCCCGAGCGATCGACTTGCCAAGCGAGGTTTTGCCGACACCGGGTGGGCCTACGAAGCACAGAACCGGCGCTTTGCCTTGGGGGGCGAGCTTGCGTACTGCTAGGTATTCCATGATGCGCTGCTTGATTTTTTCCAGGCCAAAGTGATCGGCATCAAGGATGCGGCGCGCCTCTGCAAGGTCGATAGGCGGCTCCTCCGGCATGGACCACGGTAGCTCGATCAGATGGTCGAGATAGGTACGTACCATGCTGTGCTCAGGCGAAGCTTCGGGCATCCGCTGTAATCGTCGTAGCTCCTTTGTCGCTTTCTCTTCAATTTCAGAGGGCATGCCAGCTTTACTAATTGCATCACGGAGGCTCTCTAGCTCGGAGCCCCCGCCATTATCCTCACCGAGCTGGCGTTGGATCGCGGCCATCTGCTCGCGCAGCACGGCCTCCTTCTGGCGCTGGTCAAGTGCGGCCTTGGTCTGGCGTCCAATCTCTACCGTGAGACGCAGTACCTCGATACGCTCGGCCAGAAGCTGCGTGACCTTGTCCATCCGCCGGATTAGATCAATGGTTTCGAGGATTTCTTGCTTTTCCTCGGGCTTTAGATCTAGATGTGCCGCGGCAAGATCGGCCAACGCCGAGGGTGAGGTCAACGCTTGCAGCGCCGTCACAAGCTCCGGCGGCGCATGTGGCAAGAGCTCCAGCACCTCGCTTACTTGCTGTTTCAGATGTATAAAGCGGGCCTCGACTTCAGGCGATTGCGCGTCACGCTCCTCGATCCAGTTAACATGGGCCGACATGAAGGGCGCTTCCTGCACAAACTCCAGGATGCGGAACCGTTGCTGGCCTTGGCAGACGAGATTGTGCGCGCCGTCCGGTGTAGTGACATAGCGCAGAATACTGGCAACGGTGCCGACAGAGTGGAGGTCCTCCGCAGATGGCTCCGCGATTTGATCGTCGCGCTGCATAACAATGCCAAGCGGGAGGCCTTCCTGTGCGGCCTGCTGTGCGGCAGCTATGGAGCGCTCACGACCTATCGCGATTGGTACGATCATTCCGGGAAACAGAACTGTCGCACGCACCGGCAGCAACACCAGCTGGTCAGGTCCTACCGCTTCAACCTTGCTATCCTCTTCTGGCCCATCATCTACGTTTGTCATCTTCCAACCCGGAAAACCTCTAATCTCTGACATAATACTCCTCCGGCTGTCAGAAGACTTTGGTTAAGGTGATGATAAGGCAGCCATCCTTGGTCGTGTACTCCACATCACCGTACTGACCGCGCGGCAGGATGACTTCCCTTTCAAAGCGCCCAAGCGGCAGTTCCATGCGGTGAATAAACATCCGGCCCAATTCCCGGGGCAGGGTGCGCTGGCCAATCACAATGAGCGACTCCTCTCTCTTAGAGGCGCGGACCGTTTCCGGATCGACGCCCGGCAGCCCCACGAGGACTACGACGTGCCCCTTGGTTTCCAGCACATCGACCGGCGGCTCCCAGACCCGTTGGCGCGCCCCGGATGCTCCTATATGGAAAAACTGACTGTGCAACCGCTCTGCACGCGCTAGCATCGCGCATGCCTCGGTCCACATCCAGTTGATCGCATCATCTTTCGGCATGCGTTCATATCCTTGTCACGGCAGCTCTAAAAAATTACGTTTCTATCGGCCTCCAGCACCGGAAGCGATTTTGTCGCCGGCATCCGATGGGGCCTACGCTACGCTCCGGCCAGTCCAGATGGCGGGCGGTTCTGACTTAGAAACTGGTACCGCGATTGAGGGCAGGCCATCAAAGCGGCAGCGTGATTGAAACACAAACGGACCGGATACTTTCTTAGATTAGATGCTAAAGTGTCCAGATAACTTTGACGACGGACAGCCCAGTCAACGATAAATTCCTCTGCATCGTCGTTCAGATCTCGAGAACCGGACGGGGACGGAGTAAGCGAATTGAACAAATTGCCGATCCGGTCGATCTGCACTTCTATCGATTTTCTTTCACCGGTCATGCCGATTGCAATAGCGTCACCAGAGCTACCAGAACAAGCACAATGAGGAGAACCTTGAGTATGTTCTTCTGATCAAACATTGCAGAATATGATGTTATTAGTTGGTTTGTTGGCTGGTGGTTGTGTCCTTACGCGAAATTAGGGCATTTCTTCCCCATAGTCGCATTGATATCGATCATGCGGCGGCTGTGCGCCGTGTCGCTGACCCAACCCTATCTGCGCTTTCGATAAATCTGTTCGATTGCATCTTCATACCTTTCTAAAACGGATTTTCGACGTACTTTCATAGTCGGGGTAATCAGCCCGCTTTCGATCGTCCAAGCTTCTAAGTCGATATGTACAGCGCGGACTTGCTTGAACGCTGGTAGGCCCTTCAATCGCTCTTTTATCCTTTTCAGGATTTCACGATGTGACCCAGTTGAATTTGGCTGGTTGGGATCGACACCCCATTCATGAGCTTGCTGACGCCAGAGCACCCGATCGAGGACCAGTATTGCCGCCAGGCAGGGTCTCCCGTCTCCAATAATGCAGACTTGTTCGATGAGTGGGTCCGTACTGACTGATGACTCCAATGGGTGAGGGTTGACATTTTCGCCGTTCGACAAGACGAGGATGTCTTTGCAGCGGCCCGTGATGTAGACACGGCCCTCGCGGAACTCCGCCAAATCACCAGTTCTCAACCAATCATTCGCAAGCAAGGCTTTCATTGTGGCTTCGTTGTTCTGCCAATAGCCCTTCATCACCGATGGCGTTCTGACCAGGAGTTCCCCCTCTCCGGTCAGTTTCACCTCAATTTCTGGAAGTGGAAAGCCGGCAGCCCCTGGGACATAGTCATCAAGGGTTGACGCGGTAACAGCTGGACCCGCCTCAGTGAGACCGTATCCCTCCACCAGAGGCACCCCCAAACCTAGTAGAAATTCGGCAACTTCGTTAGGCAGATTGGCACCACTAGAAACAGCCACCCGAAGCCGACCGCCGAAGGCATCGGAGACAGGCTTCGCAATGAGCGCATCGAGTAGTGGCCAAATCAGCCGCTCATGCGGCGGCGGAGATGCGCTCATGCCGCGTCGCCACTGAGAATGGCGCCATCCTATCCGCGCGGTTGCTCCTATCAAGAATTGCTTCAGACGACTGCCCTTCGCCGCCAGCCGGATCGTTGAGTACATCTGCTCATAAAGCCGCGGCACTCCCATCATGACGGTTGGCCTGATGGTACGAAGATCTTCGCGGAACCTGAGAAGTGATTGCGCATGCGCAGTGGACGCGCCTCCCATCATCGGCAGATAGTAGCCCAGCGTGCGCTCGAATGCGTGCGCGAGTGGGAGAATGGATAAGAACACGTCCGCTCGGTTTGGCGGGACGATACGGGCAACGCTTTCGGCGTTCTTCAGTATGGCACGGTGCGATAGTACGACACCTTTCGGTGCGCCCGTCGTGCCGGACGTATAGATTATCGTGGCCGGGCTGTCCGGCCCGTTGGAGCCGTCCGCCTCCTGCACAGGCGCTGCTGTTAAGGTCTCTTCAAGTGAAACGACGCGCAACGACTCGGAGGCATGATCAATCGATTTGCCTCGCTGCTGGATCAAGACACAGTCGAGTTCGGGAAAATGGTTATTGACGGCCCAGAGCTGTTCCCACCTGGAAGCAGTATCAACAAGCAAGAGCCGTACTTTTGCATCACGGACGATATAGGCTGCGTTTGCAGAGCTGTCGTGCGGGTAAAGCGGCACAACAACGTGCCCCAGCTGATGGACCGCCATATCGAAACAGACCCAATCGACAGAATTCTTTAGGAGGATGCCAAGGTTCTGCCGCGGCGGCAGATTGAATTCGGCGAGTGCGCCAGCAAACTGGTTTGTTCGATGCAAAACCTGTTGCCAAGTCAGGTTGACCCAGCAGTCTGTGTTGCGATCATATTGGCGGTAGGCAATTCCATCTGGGGTTCTTTTCGCACGTTCGGTCAGCAAACCGAACAAGGTCCCGGCCTGCTCGCACGAAATAAGATCTATATGCATAATTGATCATCTCTGAGAAATGAAAATTATATTTGGAAATAGGACCTAATTGTTCTTGGGACACTCATTAATGAATTGCATGAAGGCCTGTAGCGGGTGTCACGCTGTGTTGAATTGCGTCGAGGTCGACAAGGCCGCCTGCACGGCAAAGACCTTAGGCCGGCTTTCTATCGTTTGAGGTGATCGCCTTTGCTGCCAATGCATGAACTAACTGAAACAATTCTGCCGTGAGCAGCTTGCCGTTGCGGGTATTCTTGAGCTCGGTATAGGGCACGAGACGGCCCACGCGAACATGAACTCGCGATCGTCGAAAGCCGCGGATGAATTCGGAGACGATGAGCGAGATTCGCAGTGTCGTGCTTACGCGGCTGACAAGATGGAATAACGGTCCATTCTGGCCCTCGAAATAGACCGGAAGAACGGATGCTTCAGTACTCTGAACCAGACGGGCCGCGAAATTCTTCCACGGTAGTTCCCTCGCTCTTCCAAACGGCCAAGACGCCGTCGCTACTGCGCCCGCTGGAAAAATTACAATCGTGTGGTCTTCGTCTAAAAAGTCACGAGCCAGTTGACGAGAGAGCAGGTTTGTTCGCAAGGCTTGTCGACTATCGCTGTGATCGATGGGAAGAGCGTATGGCCTGATTTCCGGTATTTTGAGCAATCTCTTGTCGACAAAAATTCGATACGGCCGGCCGATTTCTTCAGCCATGGCAAGCATCGTGATCCCGTCACCAATGCCGAACGGGTGGTTGGCGATCATAACGATAGGCGTCCCCTGGTTGATTGTTGGCGGCCATTCATCGCCCTTGATCTCCACGTCCACGTCGATCAGCTTGAGGAGTTCGCGCATCATCCGTTCTGGCTCTCTAGCAACGACCTCGCGCCAAACCTCGTAGATAGGAAGCAGCTTCGGGCGACCCGAAAGATGCTCGATGGAGTGTATTAGCCAGCGTTTGAACGCAGGGTCTTCAGGGGATGCGTAACTTAGCTCCTCAAATTCCAAGTTAGTCGCTCCCTCTCGGACCCGCCCAGCGCAGAGTGGTGCTGCCTTCGCTCCTCTTTGTAAGCCAGCTTATCAAAATGCCCCGGACAATGAGCAAATGGCTTGGCTCGCTTCGAGGGTCGGCATCGTGACTGGCGAGGTGCCGAAAGGTGATGCTGCGGCACCTTTATCATGCCGGTGCCTTGTTCCCAGAAGGGCAGGCAGCGGCAGACCCACTTGCGAGCGATTTCCAGATTGCGCTTTTGCCCAACCTTAAAGGTAGTCCGCCGACACCTGAAGAGTGGCCTGCCTGCTCGTGTAATGGCTCAAGGCGCCGTTCATTCGTCGCGATCAGCCGGTATGATGTGCGGAAACGGCCGCAGCCAGCTCCCCTGTCAATTCATGCGAAGTGGCGTGTGAGATATCACCCAGGCTCAGCATCCCGACCATCCGCTTGTTCTTGTCGATAACGGGCATGCGTCGGATTTTCTTGTTCTCCATGATCCGCAGGGCATCATCGAGATCTTGATTGTCACGGCAGTAGATGACACCCTTCGTCATAACGTCACGCGCTGTCAGCGCAGAAATTCTGGTGCCATTCTTCATGCCATTCACGACGATATCGCGGTCCGTGACCATGCCGATGAGGCGATCGTCCTCTCCGATCGGAACAGCGCCGATATCATGCTTGCGCATCGTCTCAGCCACCTCGAACAGGGACGACGTTGGCGCCATCCACTCTGCACCCATGTGCATTGCCTCTTTGACCTGCATCGAATCCTCCTTTGATTTTTCACCCGAGTTCCCTGTTTGAGGGTAGCGGGGGAATAATTGCCGGCAGACGGCAGCTCGTCATTTCTCGTCGCCAGCGGTTTTCTTTGGCTTGGCCTGCCTAGCCGTAGAGGGCGAACCAACGGGGCTGCAATAAATGCGCATAGACAGACCGCTCGCCTCTGGCAGTGGGCGCTTGCAAACAAGCTTCGGATTGCGCCCTCGGCCAGAACATTTGGGCAATCTTATAAGGATGACTGACAGGTTCATTGACGTGCATCAACGGTTGAGCCTTGACACTTTTAGATGGCCTTTAATCAGTTCTGGAATCTCCTTGTCCGGCGTATTGGTTAGGTCCTTGGAAATCTCATCGCAAACTTTCTTCACGACGCTCGACGCGAGGAAATGCCGTAGATCGCCGAGTGTTTTCGGAGCGGCGACAACAATTAGGGCGTCAAATTCGTCTTGTTTCGCTGTCAATCGGTCCGCAATAGACTTGGCAAAGTCACGTTCGATTTGGCGCCTGAGCGCCGTGCGCGGTTCGATGGCGTGCCTCATCGGTCCGACGGCTTCGTGAACACGCCCTGGCCGTTCGCTCCTCACGTGCTGATCGAGCAACTCCTCGGCACTCATCAGTAACTCCGGCTGTTTTTCGAAATTGTCGCCGCGTCCGGTGGCAGACAGGACGCGCGCCCTTTCTCCGTCCGCGATCAAGATCCATGTGCGTTTTACTTTCATGCAGGGCTCTCCGTGTTGTTGGTATAGCGCCACACGTCGTTCAAGCGAACCGCCGCGTCAACGCTGAGTTACAGGAGTGGGATGGTTGACTACAATGCGCAGAGTTCGATCCCTCCAATAAACTCTCCATAGAAAAACTCGCTCTATAGCCGGCTCTAAATAGGCAGGTATTCTCTTGCATTGGCCGATTCACCAGCGCCTTCTAAGCCTGACTCGCGCATGACCTCTAACGCTTGAGAATGACATTGATTGCCGGGAACCGCGTACGTTGACACGG
>Ga0209013_10000577_pt1 | contig 33125 bp, 27 predicted proteins | sample Cruoilmetagenom2_FD_187291 | JGI IMG/M metagenome (GOLD analysis project Ga0209013, IMG submission 187291) | Oil polluted marine microbial communities from Coal Oil Point, Santa Barbara, California, USA - Sample 2 (SPAdes) (version 2) | ecosystem: Environmental > Aquatic > Marine > Oil seeps ...
TGCCGTGTTGATGCCGATCACCTCTCCGTGCGAGCTAGCAAGCGGACCGCCGGAGTTTCCTGGGTTCAAGGCGGCATCCGTTTGGATCACGTCGCCGATGAGACGCCCGTTCTGGGCGCGCAGGGAACGGCCAACGGCGCTCACGATGCCGGCCGTAACAGTGGACTGAAAACCTAAGGGATTGCCGACCGCAATCGCAATTTGGCCGGGCCGCACACTCTTGGAATCGGCGAGGCGGGCTGCGGGTAGGGTCTCGCTCGTTTCTCCACGCAACACAGCCAGATCAGAGTCAGGGTCCTTGCCCAACAGGCGGGCATAAAAATTCCTGCCATCGGAAAGCGTGATTGAAATCGGATGCGCTGTGTCGACGACATGGTGGTTGGTGAGGATAAGGCCATCCGGCGAGACGATTACGCCTGAACCCGTACCTCCGGTGGGGCGCCCGTGGCGAAGCGCGCCGTGACCGACACGGACAACGGTTGGGGCGATGACGTCGACGGCGTCAACGACGGCGCGCGAATAGGAGTCGAGTAACGAATCATCTGATCTTCTGTCATGAGCGCGCGCATCTTTATGCTCACTAGCCGCATCCGATTCGCCGACAAAGCCGTTGCCAAGAAAACCAATGGCGTTTCGCATACCCATCTCCCAAGCCCGAGGTGGCGAAGATTATCTCGCTCACTTAACGAGTAGATATATGGGGATTGCGTGGCATAAGAAGGAGTGATCAACACTAGGTTGCATTCAGGCATCAGGCGCTGACAAACATCAACGCCAGGACAGCTCGAACGGCGAAAGGCGAATCGTGTCCGCCTTCTTGCTGCTGCCCGCGTAACCGATATCGGCAAGCACGCCAGATATATTGGTAATGTCATCTGTGCGCATGGCGATTCGGGTATCTTCAGTTAGAAGTTGGCCATCGACCCATAAGCGCACAGCGCCATCTGAGTTTTCAGAAGAGTTGAGCACAACCTCCTGCTCGATAATTGCCCAGCGGCCGGGTGTGAGGGCTTTTTTGCTACGGCTAGCGTCGTTAATGCTGCGAGTTTTGGCACCGGAACGCTCGACATCAACGCTAATCTCGCTCTTATCGTTCCAGGCGACACGCGCAGCAAAGGCCGGGTTGCTGCCCATCGTGCTGCCGTATAGGCCTGGCAGAACGCCGCCTCGGCCAAACTCGAACCTTCTTGGCAGCCAAAGATTATAAGTCAGGCAGGCGGCCTGCGCGGAGTTCAGGCCTAGTGGCCTCCACCGGAAATTAAGACCGTTATGCGGCTCAGCGCTGTCGCTCTCCATACTTGTTACGTTGGCGAGTTTTACTTCTAGCGCCACGCGCGAAGGTCCCCGGGAGACGGAAACGATTTTTGTGTTTTCCAGAACTCCTCTTTCGGGCAAGCCGACGCGGGCCTGCAATTCGGGCGGCGACATCAGCGCGCCGTCGTTTGTTTGAAGCGCGAACTGCATGCCTGCCGGGTAACGCTTACTACACGGGGACGCCGTCTCGACATAGAATGCTGAGCGAGCGACATAGGCCCCTACAAAAACCACGATCAGCACACCGGCGCCGTGGTAGGCAAGGCTATAGAGATTGAGGCTTTTCATATGACTGACTGTTGCAGGGAATTCCGCGGTAGCGGCCACTGTGGAGGCTAGGCTCAAAAAAAGCCGTGCAAAGTGCCCCGCTCGTTTGAATCAAATTTGAGCAGAAGAATTAACTTCTGCGAAAGATGCGTAGGCTGCGCAGTGCTCTATGAGCCCGTCACAGACGAAAAATTTTACCCGGGTTGAGAATATTGAGTGGGTCCAGGGCGCGTTTTACTTGACGCATAATTTCAACTCCGTTGCCCATCTCGCGCTCAAGAAGTGCAATCTTTCCTTCCCCAATCCCGTGCTCACCTGAGCAGGTTCCGTCCATGGCGATGGCGCGATCGGCGAGCCGCTCGAAATAGCCGCACAAGGCCGCAACCTCTTGCTCATCGTCCGGATCGAACACCGGAATGGTGTGAAAGTTACCATCGCCGACGTGGCCGACGATTGGTGCGAGCAGCCCGCAGCGGCGGATGTCGGCCTCGGTCTCAGTGATGCATTGGGCTAGGCGGGATATTGGCACCGCTACGTCGGTGACAAGGACCGCTTTGCCCGGCCAATTCGCGCGTACAGCCCAGAAGGCGTCGTGCCGCGCTTTCCATAATTTGCGGCGCTCCTCCTGCTCGACTGCCCAGGAAAACTCTAGTGCCCCATTGTTACGGGCGATTTCCTCGAAAGTGCTCACCTGCTCCTTGGTGGCCGCAGCCGTTCCATGTAACTCGACGAAGAGCGTGGGTGTTTCCTTCAGTGTAAGTTTTGAGTAGGCGTTAGCAGCGCTGATCTGTACTCCGTCGAGCAGCTCGATGCGGGCCACGCCTAAGCCCAGTGCGATCGCTTCGATGCTCGCGTCGCACGCACCTTGCGTCGTTGCGAAGGGGCACACAGCAGATGCGATTGTCTCTGGGACCCCATAGAGCCGCACGGTGACATCTGTGATGATTCCCAGCGTGCCCTCCGAGCCAACTAGCAATCGCGTTAGATCGTAGCCGGCAGCTGATTTGCGCGCGCGTCCGCTTGTGCGCACAATTGACCCATCAGCCATCACGGCGGTCACGTTCAGAACGTTTTCGCGCATGGTACCATAGCGAACGGCATTGGTGCCGGAGGCGCGCGTTGCCGCCATGCCGCCAAGGGTTGCCTCCTCGGTGCCCGGATCAACGGGAAAGAAAAAGCCTTCTTGGCGCAAGTGCTCATTGAGTTGGCGTCGCGTCACTCCAGACTCTACCGTGCAATCGAGATCGCGCGGTCGCACCGCAAGTATGCGGTTCATGCGCGCTAAATCGAGTGCTATGCCGCCGGCTGGTGCGTTGACGTGGCCTTCGAGCGAAGTGCCGGCGCCAAAGGCGATCACGGGCAGGTGATGCTCAGCGGCCAGCTGAACGATACCGACGACTTCTTCAGTGGTCATCGGCCAGACGACAACGTCTGGCGGTTTATTTGCGATCCAGGTCAACGTGTTGGCGTGTTGCTGGCGGGCGGCTTCGCCTGTCGCTACGCGATCACCAAAGCGGTCCCGCAGCAGCGTCACTGCGGCCTGACGCTCTCTCTTGGCATTGGGCTGCACCACTTGTGTTGCCATTACCGTCCCCGGTAGTCGCTTCTGAGTAAGTGAGATTGTCGCAGAACGGCCGGCTAAGAACAATCGAGCCTCGATTGCCAGGATGCCATTAATTTGGCGTTTGCCTGGTTTAAAGACCTCACGATCCTGACTGAATTCAAACCACTAGCATCGAAAATTCCAGGGGTATTCATGTCTCGTTGGCTGCTCGTCAAAGTACTCGCCATCATCACTTTTGGCTTCGTATCCACAGCTCACGCGCGCGATCTCGAGGTCGCGCCCGACCCATCCAATTCTGCTGCACGACAGATCGCTGAGGCACCGCTTCGTGTCGCGGCGGGGAAGCGGCGCGTGCGCACGCGCAGAACTGCACCAGAGGTGAGCGATGGGCCGCCAGGTAAAGCGACGAGTAACGGCGAAGTTTTATTCGGTTCGCAGACGGTGAGTTTTCTCGTCGACCGAGACATCATTCGCGTCGGCCCCGAGATGGGTAAATTTGATCGCCTGCGTTTCCGCGTTCTGGGCAATGACATTGAAGTCAGCAGCCTCGAGGTCATTTATGACGATGGTGCGCGCGACACGTTGCTGACCAACACCCGCATCAAACGGAACAGAAAAACCTCCTGGATGAATCTGCGCCCAGAAAGCTTCATCAAGGAGGTGCGTTTGATCTATCGCTCCAAGCCAAATCTCAACCGCACGGCGCGCGTGGAGGTGTTCGGCGAATATTCTGACGGCTGGCTTGGTCCCGACGGTGAAGGACGCAAGTATAATGACGGGTGGGTTCTGCTTGGCACCGACACAGCCGGCATGGTCGGCTATGACAAGGTGACGATCAAGGTAGGAAAGAACGATGGCGGCTATAAGAAGCTTCGCGTCTCGGTCAAAGATCGCGATATCACCTTGAGGTATCTCACTGTCGTTTACGCCGATGGAAAAAAGGACGAACTTGCAAAACGGAAGCGGCGCGTCAACGCTGATAGCAATTTCGGCCCCTTGGAACTCGCAAAAGAAGACATCATCACCGAGATACGCGGAGGATGGCGCTCGCGCACGTTCTCGACTTCGAAGCGTCGCCGTGCTTACGCGACTGTGCAAGTCTGGGGAAAGCACTAGGCTTGCCTAGCCAAAGGCGCCCCAATGGTGGGTAATGCCGGTGCCGATCTCGCGCACGAACTCGTACGCCTGCTCCATGGGCTCCAAAATTTCAGTCTCGATCCGGCCATAGTCCTCGATGCTGTGCGGGAAGTAGGTGGCCTTTTCCTCGAAAGCTGCAGCATCACGCTCGGCTTGCGTGCGGTGAGGGAACGCCTGCCGCATGAAGCCTATCACCTCGGGAATCTCCAGCGCTAACGCTTGGCGGAAGATTTGATCGTGCGATACATCGTTTGTTGGTGTGAAGCGCGGTAGCTGTGCGGCGAGAATAAAGATTCGCATGATTAGCGCGAGCCTGATCGCTTGCAGGAGATCTAGCTCAAGACGATGGTCATCGGGTATTTTTCCGCCCTCCAGACCGATGTCCTCTAGGATGGAATGTAGTTCGATAGCATCAAGCCGCAGATAGTGGGCAAGCCCATTTATGGCACCGGCCCGATCGTCCTCGAGAAGATGTGCCGCGAGTGTCTTAAATGCCGCCTCGTGGTCTGGCTCGCGCCCCCACGAAGCGCGGAGCGCCCAGAAGCCAGCATCAAACGGAACGGCATTGGCACCAACAGCGTTGAGGCTCGACAACTGCTTGGCTCTTGCGATCATTTCGATTAACGGCCTCAGTCGTGGCGAGCGTTTGGCTAGATCCACGAACCGGTCGCGCTCCCAGCCGACCGCAGCTCCGAGTCCAGCCACGACGTTCGCCACATAGCCAAACTGTTGCAGGATGGCGTTGTTAGGGATTGCACGCATGCGTGCTGGATCGCCGCGGCCAGAAGCATGATCGCCCTGCCGCTTTACCGGACGCGATCCCGTCTTGAACAAGAGGTTGGTTCCGAATGCGCCAAGCAGTGCACTGTAACCAGGGTGAGCGAACAGTCGCTGCTGGTAGTCTCTAAGGCGAAGTTGAAAGTCGAGAAAGAGATTGACGTCGGTATAAAATGGGTCCTCGCCCTCACCGGGATCCTTGCCGCTCAAGACAATGGTGGTCAACGCGCGCGTGGCGAAGTCCCTGTTGTCAAAAAACAGATACCCATCACCGCCCTGGAAGCTCGTCTCATGCTTCACAGGCAGCCCATGGCGAAAGAAACGCCAGCGCGACTCCCCTGAGAATACGTAGCGCAGACGACGGCGCAGAGGCCCCGGGTGCGAGCCCCTACCCATACTTTCGCCGTGCGTTGAGTAGATCAGGGTTTCGACACCCGGTATGTTTGCTTTGTGCACGACCTCGGCGAGGCCGTGATGAAGACGCTCAAGGGCTAGGCCCGCCGCGATTTGACCAATGAAGCGACCGGCATCGGAGTATCCTGTCTGAATACACAGGCGGCCGCGGCCGACAACATAGTCGCGATAAGCATCCTCGGCGAGCAAGCGCTCGATGAGTCGCGGGCCAGTTTCCAGCGCGGAGGGCGTCTCAAACAACGGAGAAATGTCGACGACTTCTGAGATCCCAAACAGTTTGGCGAAGAACAATGCGATGAGGATGGTGGCGGGGCTTTCAGACTCGGCAATGAGATAGCGGATAGGCGTGTCACGATCGACGTGCTTGGAAATTTGGGCTGCAAGTGCGAACTGGCGGATGGCGGTCGCCGATTCCAGATCCAGAGTTTCGAAGTTCACCGTCTCGGGCTTAGCGGTTCGTATCATCTCAACGATGCGGGCGAGGGCCTGGCGCTCTGTCAGGTCGCGGGTCCACGGCTCATGCACGAACGCGCGAAAGGCGTTGTTAATTTGAACGGCATTGACCCGCAGGTGAATGTGCGACGTGCCAAGCCCCGTCGCTTGGAGCAGGCCGGACAGAGCCGCAAGCGCACACTTGGCGTCTCGGTCGGGCGTTGCCTCGACCATGGTGTCGAGGAGCTCGACCAGCGGATCGATGCTGACAAGGTTATAGCCTTCGTGTCGTGTGATCGCGTTCGCCGCCTGCGCCAACGTGAACCCGTCGGGTCCGATCCGCTCGAGCGCGTCGATGTGCTCGCCGACGGCCGCGATCGCAAGGTCGAGCTTGCCGGTAAGCTGCCGTGTGAGACGCTGTATCTCTGCGCTGTCGCCGATGCGGTCTTTGAGATCGAGAAAACGATTACGAATATCGTTGAGTGCTGCTTGCTTTTCCTTGAGTCGGACGAGCAGTGAGAAGGTCCACTTGATGTCATTGCGCCCGTCGAGGTCATAGCCAACCCATGAAGCAATCGTCGCAAGCTGCGGGCGCAGTGTGAAGGCTTTGTCGCCATAGCGGGTAGCGGCAACGCTAAAGAAGCTCTGTAAGAGCTCAGTGTAGGAATCGCGCAGATTTGAGATTGATTTCTGTACGCGTGAATGCTCGTAGCCGAGGTCTATGTTGGGGTCCGGGCGATGGGGAAGACCAAGACGCGAATTTGGATCGACATCATCGGCGACGGCCATCGCCACGATTCGTTGCGAGAGGGCCTCGGACAAGCCGAAGGTTGGGTGTGCGGTAAAAACAATGCCATTGCGCGCGCGTGACCAGCGAGCTGCGAACGCCTCGAAGTCCATGCTAGTAGCGACGCCTTCAACAAAATCCGCGAACTCTTTGTGAGTTTGCTTAGGGTCGATATAGCCTACGCGTTCGCGCAGATGTCGTGCCCGCTGCACGAAGGCGCGGTCCATCAGGCGAGTAGCGAGCGCCCGCAAAGCCTCGAAAGTGATCTCACTCGCTTCAAGGCGGCGGGACAGTTCAAAGGCTACGCTGACGATGGGGTTGAGGCCGGGCGTGTCGGGAATATGCTTGCGTAGCGTCCGTAGCTTGTCACGCAGCTCGATCTCATTGAGCCCGCCTGGCACGGCGTCCTTCGCATTATCCTGCATTCGTGTCTCCTCGCTGCTCTAGTCGGCAGGACGTCCAAGCCCAACGTGCTTAGTACTAAGCTTCATGTTGGGTACCAGGTTTCTCCTGGAAATCGCCGAGTGCAACCGGCAGCGATGGGTCCGCGGCCTTGAGGCCGCGGACCCTGCCATTCATGCGACCTTCTTCAAGGATGCGACGACACTCGCCACCGTATCGCCCATCTCGGATGGCGTAGGCGCGATGGAAACACCACAGTTCTTCAGGATTTCGACCTTTTCCGGAGCCGACTCGCCAAATGCCGAGATGATCGCGCCAGCATGTCCCATGCGCCGCCCCTTCGGGGCCGACAGACCGGCGATATAGGCGATTACCGGCTTCTTCATGTGGTCACGGACGTACTCCCCGGCTGCGGCCTCCTGCGGGCCGCCGATCTCGCCAATCATTAGGACGGCGTCTGTTTCCGGGTCATTCTCAAAGAGCTCAAGAATGTCACGGAACGAGCTGCCGTTGATTGGGTCGCCGCCGATGCCGACGCTGGTCGAAACGCCGATATCGAGCGATTTCATCTGCGCGGCAGCCTCGTATCCGAGCGTACCCGAACGACCGACGATCCCGACGCGGCCGGGAATGTAGATGTGTCCGGGCATAATGCCGAGCATGGCCTTGCCTGGGCTGATAGTACCGGCACAGTTCGGACCCGTTAGCACCAAGCGGTTTTCTTTTTTATAGCGCCGCATGTAGCGTTTCACCCGGATCATATCCTGGGCGGGGATGCCGTCGGTGATGCACACGCAATATTTTATGCCGGCGTCGGCGGCTTCCATGATGGCGTCAGCCGCGAATGGCGGCGGAACGAAGACGATACTTGCCTCTGCTCCCGTCTCTTGCACCGCTCCTTTCACGGTATTGAAGACTGGGCGGCCAAGGTGCGTGCTCCCGCCTTTGCCCGGTGTCACACCGCCGACGACGTTGGTGCCGTAGTCGATCATTTCCTGGGCGTGGAAGGTGCCAATGCGCCCAGTAAACCCCTGGATCAAAACCGGGGTGTTCTCGTTAATCAAGATGGCCATTTGAGCAGTCTCCCTAGTTAGCGCCTTTGGCGGCGGCGACGGCCTTCTCGGCCGCTTCTGCAAGTGTTTCCGCACTGATGACGGTAAGCCCGCTTTCATCGATGATGCGGCGGCCTTCCTCCACGTTGGTTCCGGCGAGCCGGACGACGACAGGCATCTTGATATCGAGCTCTTTCACTGCGTCGACAACGCCCTTGGCCACCCAGTCACAGCGGTTGATTCCGGCAAACACGTTCAGAAGCAACGCCTTGACGTTTTTGTCCTTCAAGACGGCCTTGAACGATTTGGCGACGCGCTCTGGCGAGGCGCCGCCGCCAATGTCAAGGAAGTTGGCAGGCTCACCCCCGGCGAGCTTGATCATGTCGAGTGTCGCCATGGCGAGACCGGCACCGTTGACCACGCAACCGATGTCGCCATCAAGGCCGACGTAGGCTAGACCGCGATCGGAAGCATAGGTCTCGCGCGGGTCTTCCTGGCTCTTGTCACGCAGTTCCGCAATGTGTGGACGGCGGAAAAGCGCGTTGTCATCGAAGGACATTTTCGCATCTAGCGCGACCAAGTTCTTGTCCCTAGTAATGACAAGTGGGTTGATCTCGACCATCGTTGCGTCGAGATCGCGAAACGCGCGGTAGCATCCTAAGATGGCGGGTACCAGCTTAGTGATGATCTCAGGATCTACGCCCAAGCCGTATGCCACTTCGCGCGCCTGGAAGCGCTGCATACCAACCGCCGGATCGACGCTCACGCGGATGATTGTCTCAGGCTGCTTGGCGGAGATCTCCTCGATCTCCATACCGCCCGCCGCCGAGGCGACCACCATGATTCGCTCCGTGGCGCGGTCCATCACGAATGCTAGGTAGATCTCCTTCGCGATATCGGTTGCTTCCTCAATATATAGCCGCGACACAAGTTTGCCGGCAGGGCCGGTCTGGTGAGTAACCAGCTTCTTGCCGAGCAGCGCCTCGGCCGCGCGCTCGATCTCCGTGTCGTCCGAGCACACTTTGATGCCGCCGGCCTTACCGCGAGCACCCGAATGGATCTGAGCTTTGACGACCCACTTGTTGCCGCCGATTTCGGTGGCTCTGTACGTCGATTGCTCAGGGCTATAGGCAAGAGCGCCGCGTGCGATCGGCACTCCGAATTTGGCGAGCAGTTCCTTCGCCTGGTACTCGTGAATGTCCATGGATATGGCTCCCTAGAATAGAAGTTTTTCAGCCGGCGGCGCGAGCAGCTTCCGAGGCTTTGATGGCGGCGGCGGTGGCGAGAAGGTTTCTCGCCATCTTTTCCGATGCCGCGTCGATCATCTTACCGTCAAGCGAAGCGGCGCCCTTGCCTTGAGCTTCCGCTTCCTTGAGCGCCTCGAGGATGCGTTCTCCGCGCTCGACTTCTTTTGCGGTCGGTGAGAAGACGGCGTTGGCCAGCTCTATCTGCGAGGGATGGATTGCCCACTTGCCCTCGATACCGAGCGCAGCGGCGCGCTTGGCGCCCGCGGTGTAGCCGCCTGGATCGGAGAAATCTCCGAACGGCCCATCGATTGGCCGTAGCCCATAGGCACGGCAGGCAACCGTCATACGCGACAACGCGAAGTGCCACTGATCGCCTGGATAGTCAGGATTGAGGCCGCCGATAACAACGGTGCGTGCCTTATTAAACGCGGCATAATCGGCAACGCCAAAGTGCATTGCCTCAAGGCGGCTAGGTGCTGCGGCGATCGCTTCGACGTTTGCCATGCCCAATGGCGTTTCGATCAGCGCTTCGGTTGCAACCTTGTTCTTGATGCCCTTGGCTTCCTCGATCTGGCTCATCAAGCATTCAACCGCGTAGACGTCAGCCGGAACCCCTACTTTGGGGATCAAGATCGTATCGAGTCTGGAGCCGGCCTGCTCCATGATGTCGACGACATCCCGATACATGTAGTGGGTGTCGAGGCCGTTGATACGCACCGAGACCGTTTTGCCTTTGCCTTTCCAGTCGATGTCGTTGAGTGCCTCAATGATGTTCTTCCTGGCCTGCTCCTTGTCGGGCGGCGCAACCGCATCCTCGCAATCGAGAAAGACATAGTCGGCCGCGCTCGTGGCCGCCTTCTCGATCATCGTCGCGTTCGAGCCGGGCACGGCAAGCTCGCTGCGCTGCAGGCGAGCTTTGCGAAGAGAATGAAGTGTGTAACTCATTGGTTGCGTTTCCTCGGGACTGTTTTGGTTATTTCTTTGAGAGTTCAAACTGACTCGTGACTTGGCCTTACTTGGAAGCCAAACCCCAGCAATGTTCGGTGCATGCGAAAAGACGGCGCCCTTTGGCGCCGTCAAAACCGCGTTAGCTGACGAGCTTCAGCTTGGCCTCGGGCCGACTGGTGGCCGAGGCCGTCGTGGTTGCGCGGAAGTGCTCGACAGCTGCACCGGCGCCGGAGCCTGGCGCAATCTCAATGCCGCAATCGCGCATCGCCATTTCTGCGCCAAACAGCACGCTGCCGATCATGATCTCGTCGAGTGCACCGAGGTGACCGATGCGAAATACTTTGCCGGCGACCTTGGTAAGGCCAACACCCAGCGACAGGTTGTAACGGAAGTAGGCGGTCTTCACGACCTCAGCACTATCAACGCCTTCCGGTACGCAAATGGCGGTAACCGTATCGGAGTGCCACTTTGGCTCCTGGGCGCATAACTTCAAGCCCCACGCGTCGACCGCCTTGCGCACACCTTCAGCAAGGCGATTGTGTCGGGCAAACACATTGTCGAGCCCTTCTGCGAACAACAGGTCAAGCGAGGCCCTAAGACCGCGGAGGAGCTGCGTTGCCGGCGTGTAAGGGAAGTAGCCGTTGTCGTTGTGCTTGAGCATATCCTCAAATGAGAAGTAGCAGCGCTCCATCTTCGAGGACTTATGCGCTTGCAGCGCTTTGTCACTCACGGCGAGTATGCCGAGACCCGTCGGCAGCATGAAGCCCTTCTGCGAACCCGAAACGCACAAGTCGACGCCCCATTCATCCATGCGAAAATCGATACAGCCAACGGAGCTCACACCGTCGACGAACAGGAGCGCTGGGTGGCCGGCCTCGTTGAGCGCCTTGCGCACGCCCGCGACGTCGCTCGTTACGCCTGTGGCGGTTTCATTGTGCGTGGCAAAGACTGCCTTGATCTCGTGGTTCTTATCGGCGGCTAGAACCTCGGCGTACTTTTCCACCGGTACGCCTTTGCCCCAGTCCTCCTCGAAAACTTTCACGTCGAGGCCGAGGCGCTGGGCCATGTCGACCCACAACATCGAAAACTGGCCGAAGCTACTCATCAGCACCTTGTCGCCGCGGTTGAGAGTATTGGAAATCGCCGCTTCCCAGGCGCCGGTGCCGGAAGAGGGATAAAGAAACACGCGTCCTTTTGTGAGCTTGAACGCTTTTTTGAGATCTTCGAAGAGTGGCAGCGTAAAGGTTGGAAAGTCCGGCGCGCGCATGTCTTCCATGCGTATATCCATCGCCGATCGGACGGCCTCGGGAATATTCGTCGGTCCCGGAATATAGAGATGTGTCGCAACGAGCATGATGTATTTCCTCCCAATTGCCGTTTGTTCTTGTGATTTATTCGCCGAGAGCGCTGTTCTACTTGTACTTAGCGACCCAAATCGCCGGCGCTCAGCGGCAGGCTGCTATCTGCAACGTTAAAAGTTGGTTCTCGCGCGTAGCATCGCGGTCCGCCCAACCCCGCGCAACACCCCATTGGGCAACAACTTAGTGCCGCAGGGTAGTGGCGCGCCTAACCAAATGGGTAGGAAATACCCACCCATTCAGTGCGAGAATAACCGGGAAGCTAACGTGAGATATGCTTGGTGTTGCTTCGCAGCGACCCTGAGATAATCTAGAGGCCCGTCGTTGTCTCGCCAAGCTGCTCATGTCGTGGCCTGCTTTCGCAATCTGCCAGTCAACTAGTCAGCGCTGGTCTTTGGTGGCGGACATATAGAGGGCGACAGCCATTGCTCGGTTATTGACGCCCAGCTTATCGTAAAGGTTCTTCAGGTGGTACTTGACGGTGTTATGTGAGATGCCGATGCGCGCTGCAATCTGTAGGTTGGTCCAGCCATTCGCCAGCGCGGTGAGCAACTCACGTTCGCGCGCAGTTAGCTCCTTTAATGGATCACTCGTAAGCACCTGCATGTCGATGTATGGCAATGACATTCGCCCGCGTGCCACCGCAGCAATGGTGTCAACGAGAATGGCCGGCTCATCGCTCTTAGAAATAAAAGCCCAGGCACCCAGCCGCACAGCCTGCCGCAAAACGTCCACGCCCGGTTCACCGGTGTAAATGATAACGCGCACCGTTGGCGCTCTACGCTTAAGTGCTGATAGTACGTCAGCACCATTCATGTCGGGCAGCCCCCAGCCGACGACTGCAATGTCGATGGTAAGCTTTTCGGTAAGCGCTAGGAACTCGCCACCGTTGGGCACTGTCCCCACGACTTGGAACCGTCCGTCGCGCGAGATGAAATCCTGCAAGCCGGAGCGCACGACTGGGTTTTTGTCGGCAATCGCTACCTTGGGGCGTTTTACGGATGCCTCGTATTCGGGCTGCATCTCTGTCATAGGGTTATTCGTAGCACCTAACTTCGAAGAATCGTGAGGTAGCATTGATTTAGGCGCCCAATTCGGCGTTAGCTTCTATGCCTTTACCTTTTCAGGTTTTTGCGGCGCTGCGGCATCGGAACACGCTCCGTGCTCGATTTCTACGGTTGCGTGAACAACGCCATGTCGCTGCTTGAGGCGTGCCTTGATCGCGGCAGCGATATCCTCTGGCGGTGCTGACTTATGGTTGACACGAGCGTGCAGTGTCATCAGGCGGCGGTCCTCGGTCAGAGACCATGCGTGGACGTGGTGTACGGACTCGACCTCGGGAATGGTCGTTTCCAAATCCTTCTGGACTTCGCGCACGTCAAGTCCGGGCGGAGCTCCTTCCAGCAAGATGTGTCCGGCTTCCCTTGCAATAAGCCAAGCGCTACGCAGGATGAGCAGCGTGATCAACATTGAAAGCAGCGGGTCGATCGGTGTCCAGCCTGTCCCCAGTATCACGATGGCCGCGATGATCGCCGCAATGGAACCTAATAGATCGCTAATTACGTGTAACGTGGCGGCGCGCACATTAAGATTGGCCTCACCGCCCTGCCACAGGATCGTGAGAGTGATGATGTTGACAATGAGCCCTGCTGTAGCGATCACGAACATGGTACCGCCCATAACCTCGATTGGCTCAAATAGCCGCGATACCGCTTCATAGAAAATTGCAATCGATATGAAAAACAGGGCAAGTCCGTTAGCAAACGCGGTAAGCACCTGAAACCGGTCGAACCCGTACGTGCGCTTCCAGTCTGCAGGCCGCCTTGCTAAGCGGACGGCTAGCCATGCGAGCGCCAAGGCTGCAGTATCGGTCAGCATGTGGCCCGCGTCGGCGAGCAGTGCTAGTGAGCCTGAAATAATGCCGCCTACTGCTTCAGCGATCATGGTGACTGCTGTCAACAGGCCGGCCCAAAAGAGCCTGCGCTCGTTTAGCAGATTGGCACTGCCGTGGTTGTGCTGGCTTCCCATGTTCGGCCTAGTACTGGCATCGCCGCTCTGTGGGCCTCATTACATAGCGCACAGTGAGGCTCCCGTGGCGCTGGGGCAAGGCATATACTGCAGAGTGGTGGTTGATTTGGTCTAAACGCGTTGCCGCTGGCCCCGACCTTTGCGCCCGCGTATTGTAAAAGCGGCCGGAACGATGCGGTTATCGCGAGCCGCCGGAAAGAGGAAGAAATACATCTAAGTGTCACCCGCAGCCCGCGATAGCCTGCGTTCGCTCGTTTCAGCCTTGAAGGTGAGTGGTTCGGCCGGTAAGCACGATCACCCGTTCGCTGCGCTTATCCTTGTCACCATTTCTATGGCACTCCTCGTTGGCATTGCCGCTGTGGGACGCTACGCGGCGCGGTCGGGTATAGACCCGGCGCAAATTCTCTTCTTCCGCAACTTTTTCTGCGTGGTGTGGATGCTGCCGCTATTTGCGTGGCGGGGCTTATCGCTGGTGAAGACGAAGCAACTCCGTCTCTATGGGATGCGCGTGATGCTGAGCTTCATCTCGATGATGGCGTTTTTCCAAGCGCTCGCGTTGCTCCCCATTGGTGAGGTGACGGCAATAAACTTCCTTTCGCCTTTGTTCGGCACGCTGTTTGCTATTCTTCTACTCGGGGAGCACGTCGGTACGCGCCGATGGACCGCTCTTGCCGTGGGCTTCTTGGGCGCGATGGTGATTCTGCGGCCGACGGGTTCGGCTTTCGGCTTTGGTCAAGTCGCTGCACTCACATCTGCCATGGCAATCGGAGTCATCGGCCCACTCGTGAAACAGCTTACTTCTGTCGACGACGCTGATCGCATCGTTTTCATCACCAATCTTCTTCTTACGCCCCTGTCGCTCATACCAGCACTCTTCGTCTGGACCTGGCCGCCGCTGGAGCTATGGCCTCAGTTGATACTGATGGGTCTGTTCGCCGTTCTCGGACACATGGCACTGGTGCGCGGCTATGCCGTTTCCGACGCTTCTTTGGTCATGACATTTAAGTTCAGCCGTTTGCCGTTCGCGGTTCTCATCGGCTACCTGGCTTTTGGAGAACTCATCGACGGTTGGACGTGGGTTGGTGCGATTATCATCTTCGCGGCTGCGCTCTACGTCACCCATCGTGAGGCCCAGATGGCCCGCTTGAACAAGACGATTGTGCCTGACCAGGATATTGATCCGCAAAGCTTGACGCCGCTGCGCTTGAAGGACTGAGCGTTTGCGAACCACGCGTTCCGGGTGATTGGGTGTCTCGTGTCCGGTACGGAGCCCGTGGCTTAGCGCGCAATGTTGCCTTGGTTGCCGCACTCCCCTAAATCAGCCCCGAGCTCGCGCGCTGTAGTGGCGTAAGAAAACACCTCCTAAGAGTTGAGCTCGCCGCTTCTGCTTAGTAGGCGAAATCCGTAGAGCGGGATGACAGCACGCATGATCGCTGACACAGGCAGCTTCCTAAACTTCGAGCATTTGGCTGAGGGTCTGGGGCTCAGCAGCTACGGCCTTTCTGTTCTCAAGATCATTGGCGTCGACATCGTGCTGGCGGGTGACAATGCCGTCGTTATTGCGCTTGCCTGCCGAACGCTTCCCCCGCGCCAGCGCGTGGTTGGACTCATCTTGGGAACGGGCGCTGCCGTCGTCATGCGCATTCTGTTTACGCTGGTGGTCGGATCGCTGCTCGGAGTGCCCCTTCTGGCAATGGCCGGCGGCCTCATACTGTTCTGGATCGCCATCAAGCTACTCCTCGCAGAAGAGGCCAGTGAAGAAAGCGTGCGCAGCGGTGAGACCCTTTGGGATGCGGTGAAAACCATCGCTATAGCTGACGCTGTCATGAGCCTCGACAACGTCCTCGCTATTGCCGGCGCTGCCAAAGGCGACTGGAGCCTTATCGTAATCGGATTACTCATCAGCATTCCGCTTGTGGTCGGTGGGTCGACTCTCATCTTGGCGCTGCTATCCCGTTTCCCCATGTTTGTTTGGGGTGGAGCGGCGCTCTTGGGGTGGATCGCCGGCGAGCTCATCGCCGGTGAGAAGGTGTTGCAACCCTATGTGACGGCGATCACCGAGAAGATCGGTGTCGGGTTTGACACCTTCGCGCTTTGGTGCGCGGCGGCCGGCGCTTTGTTCGTCATCTCAGTCGGCATCCTCGTCATGAGAACCCGGAGCGACGCTCATAGTGGTGGCCCCGACTAGCTTTTGCCACGCATGATGCGGTGCGGCATCGCGTCTGCCCGCAAGTCGAGACTTGGCGTGGGCTGTTCAAGACGCCAATATCGGTGATCGATGCAGCCACCGACCCCACGCCGCTGTCGTCAATCGGTGCCGCCAAAGAAGAGCGCATTTGGGAGGAATAAAAGCCGTGACCGTAAAGTCCGACATTGAGATTGCCCGCGCGGCAACGATGAAGCCCATTGCTGAGGTAGCCGCGAAGGTCGCAATTCCAGCCGAGGCGCTCGTGCCATTTGGGACGACAAAAGCCAAGGTCTCGTTTGACTACATCAATTCCTTGAAGGATCGAGCAGACGGCAAGCTCATCCTCGTCACCGCCATCAGTCCAACACCTGCTGGCGAAGGCAAGACGACAACGACAGTAGGACTGGGTGATGGGCTCAATCGCATCGGCAAGAAAGCGATGATGTGTCTGCGCGAGCCGTCACTCGGGCCCTGTTTTGGGGTCAAGGGTGGTGCAGCCGGGGGCGGCTATGCCCAGGTTGTGCCGATGGAGGACATCAACCTCCACTTCACTGGAGACTTTCACGCCATTACTTCGGCGCACAATCTTCTGTCAGCGATGGTCGACAATCATATCTATTGGGGCAACGGGTTGGGGCTGGACAGCCGCCGCGTTGGATGGCGACGGGTTCTGGACATGAACGACCGGGCGTTACGCGCGATCGTCAATTCGCTCGGCGGTGTGACCAATGGCTTTCCGCGCCAAGACGGTTTCGACATTACCGTTGCTTCGGAGGTTATGGCCATCCTCTGCCTTGCGCTCGATCTGCAAGATCTAGAACGCCGCCTGGGCAATATCATCATTGGCTACACGCGCGATAAGAAGCCGATTCGCGCCCGTGAGGTAAAAGCCGACGGTGCCATGACCGTGCTTCTCAAGGACGCGCTGATGCCGAACCTCGTGCAGACGCTAGAGAACAACCCGGTGTTCATTCACGGTGGACCCTTTGCCAATATTGCGCACGGCTGCAATTCGGTGCTCGCTACAAAGACTGCACTCAAACTTGCTGACTATGTGGTAACCGAAGCCGGCTTTGGAGCCGACCTTGGAGCCGAGAAGTTCTTCGACATCAAGTGCCGCAAGGCCGGGCTTGCGCCCGACGCCGTCGTGGTCGTTGCCACGGTACGCGCTTTGAAGATGCACGGGGGCATCGCCAAGGACGGCCTGAAAGACGAGAATGTTATTGCCGTGAAGAAGGGTTGCGAGAACCTCAAGCGACACCTTGAGAACATCGCCAAGTTCGGCGTGCCGGCGGTCGTCGGCGTTAATCGCTTCATCACCGACACGGACGCAGAAATACAAGAGGTCATGAAAGCGGCAGAAAGTGTGGGGACGAAGGCCTTTATGTGCAACCACTGGGCTGAGGGCGGCGCCGGAACCGAAGCGTTGGCGCATCATCTTGTGGAAGTTGTTGGCAGTGGTAATGCCGCTTTTAAACCACTCTACCCGGACGAAATGTCCCTGCGCGACAAGGTCAAGACGGTCGCGACCGAGATCTACGGCGCCTCCGATATTGCGTGCGATGCATCCGTCGAAAATGCCTTCAAGGATCTGGAGGCAGCCGGCTTTGGTAATTTGCCGGTCTGCATGGCGAAGACGCAGTATTCCTTCTCCACCGATCCTAGTAAGCGCGGTGCGCCGACGGGTCATGTGGTGCCAGTGCGCGAACTTCGGTTGTCAGCAGGTGCAGAGTTCGTTGTTGTTATCACGGGTCAGATCATGACCATGCCTGGGTTGCCGCGCGTGCCGGCGGCTGAAGCCATAAAGCTCAACGCCGAAGGTCAGATCGAAGGGCTCTTCTAGAGCCAATTGCCTTACCTTTTTTACGTGACCTTCGCCTCTGGTGGCGCCCCGGTTAACCAAACAAGACGGCGCAGCGCGGCTGTCGAGGGGAGAAGGTGCGTGAATATGTGCCTGATCAGTGCCGGTTATCTTGGCCTTGTGTCTGCGACCTGCTTTTCTGAGTTTGGCCTAAGTATCACATGCGTTGACGAAGATGAGCCGCGCCTTGCGGAGCTAGAATCGGGCACGTGACCCAAATATATCGCTCGAGGCGGATAGATTTAAATAGAAAGGGAAGAAAGAGCTCCGTTACGCTAGCTGAACAAGAGATGGCTCGCCAAGAGCCACATGGGAGGACTCCAAGGATGTCCCAGCTGCAAACACTTGCTGGCTACTTTTCCGGTTGGGCCGGCACACGCTCAGTCCGAGTGGCTATTGCTGACACTGTGAACGCGCTAGCGGATGTCAGTTTGACGATTACCGATCTGCTGGCGAAAGGTGCCCTCGCTGGCCCGCTAGGACGCTCTACGGGTAAGCGCGGCGACTTTGAAGAGCAAAAAGAGATTGACGTTTTGGCAAACGATCTCGTCGTCGCGGCGCTTCGGGCCGTGCCGGTTGCGGCCGTTGCGTCGGAGGAGATGGACCGGTCCGTTCTGCTAAACGAAAATGCACCGCTCCTTGTCGCGGTAGATCCGCTTGATGGATCATCCAATATCGATGCCAATGCCTCGATCGGAATGGTATTCACAGTGTTGCCGGCGCTGCAGTACAACGACGAACCAGCTGCGTTTCTACAGCCGGGTGTCAACCAGCTTGCCGGTGGCTTTTTTGTTTACGGGCCGCAGACGGTTCTCGTCGTAAGTGTGGGTGCGGGGACGCAGATCTTTACGCTCGACCGTCAGTCGGGGACATATCTCTTAACGCATCCAAAGGTCGAAATACCACGAAGCACCGTCGAGTACGCTATAAACTGCTCCAACGCACGGCACTGGTACGAGCCGGTTAGAATGTATGTTGAGGATTGCAATCAGGGCAAGCCCGGCCCGCGGGGCCGTGACTATAACATGCGATGGACGGGTTCGCCTGTCGTGGACTTCTATCGAATTCTATCGCGCGGCGGCATCTACCTCTATCCGGGCGACAGGCGGCGCGAGTTTCGCCATGGACGGCTGCGTTTGATTTATGAGGTAAATCCATTTGCCTGGGTCGTCGAGCAGGCTGGTGGTATGGCCAGTACAGGCCGGGAACGTGTGCTGGAGATTGCGCCGCAGGGCTTACACCAGCGTATACCGTTGATCGCGGGCTCGCGCGCGGAGGTCGATTACGTTTTGCAGCTTCACGATGGGCAGCAAAATAAAGGTGAACGCTCGCCGTTGTTCAGCCGCCGTGGTTTGTTGAGGTTCTAAGCGCATTATTTGCAGATGAGAGTGGTAAAGAGAGAGCATGTCATCAAGGCATCCCATCATTTCTGTTACCGGTTCATCGGGTGCTGGTACGACCTCCGTCCGGCAAACCTTCGAGCAGATTTTCCGGCGCGAGCACATCAATGCTGCCTATATCGAAGGTGATGCCTTTCATCGCTATGACCGGGCTGAGATGGAGTATGCGACCTCTGAGGCTCGGAAGCAGGGCAACAATCACTTCTGTCACTTTGGTGAAGACGCAAATCTGCTGGAAGAGCTTGAGGACGTGTTCTGTAGCTACAGTGAAAGCGGAAAGGGACGTACGCGCCGCTACGTGCATGATGAGCATCTGGCCGAGCGTCTCGGCGCACCCGTTGGAACTTTTACACCTTGGGAAGACTTTCCCCGCGCCACCGATCTTCTCTTCTATGAGGGCTTGCATGGGGCGGTGGTCACAGAGAATGTAAACGTAGCGCAGCACACTGACCTAAAGATTGGCGTTGTGCCGGTGATCAACTTAGAGTGGATCCAGAAGATCATGCGCGATAAGGCAAAGCGCGGCTACTCCTTGGAGGCTGTAACGGATGTGATCCTGCGAAGGATGCCGGCCTACGTGAAGTACATCTGTCCACAGTTTACCGAAACGGACATTAATTTCCAGCGCGTTCCAACCGTCGACACTTCCAACCCATTCATCGCTCGCTGGATCCCGACGGCGGATGAGTCCATGGTCGTTATCCGTTTTCGCGATCCGCGCGGCATTGACTTTCCTTATCTCTTATCGATGATTCAAATGAGCTTTATGTCGCGGGCAAATTCGATCGTTATTCCCGGTGGCATGCTCGATCTCGCCATGCAGCTCATCCTCACGCCGCATATCTTGAAGCTGGTGGAACGCAGGCGGCGGGCTGTCTAGGCGTTCCACATCGACGGTATACATGGGGGAGCGTTATTGTGGGTAGACTAATACGTCTTGGTTCCGCATGCGCTAAGGTCGTTTGGTGATGCAAAGCGATTCACTACAGGAGCCCCGAATGGCCCGACCTATCATTGTCGCGCCCTCCATATTGTCAGCTGACTTCGGTAGCTTGAAAGAGGAGATTGCAGCCGTAGAGGCCGCCGGCGCCGACTGGATCCACCTCGACGTGATGGACGGCCACTATGTTCCGAATATAACGTTTGGTCCTCCTCTCATACGGTGCATCCGTCCCGCTACAGCAAAGGTGTTCGACGTGCACCTGATGATCGCCCCGGTCGATCCATATCTGGAAGCATTTGCGCAAGCAGGGGCAGATCAGATTACAATCCACGCCGAAGCAGGACCTCATTTGGACCGTTCGCTGCAGGTAATACGTGCACTCGGAAAAAAAGCTGGCGTGGCACTCAATCCGTCAACGTCAGAAGACACCATTGCCTACGTTCTGCATCACCTGGATCTCATCCTACTGATGACGGTAAACCCGGGATTCGGTGGCCAGACCTTTATTCCTGCAGTGCTTGAGAAGATCCGCCGTGTAAAGGAAATGATTGGCAATCGTCCAATCGACATCGAGGTCGACGGTGGGATCGAACCAGAAACTGCCGCGCTCGTCGCTGCTGCTGGCGCCAACGTGCTGGTGGCAGGCTCTGCCGTATTCACCGGTGGCGGCGGTCGCGATGCTTACGCGGAGAGAATTTCCGCAATCCGCGCCGCAGCTGAAAGCGAGCGCTCTAAAGCCGCGGCCTGAGACTGAAGGGGAAGGCAACATTACAAACCGATTAGATAGTGGCCGCCTAGGTGCGCCCCTCGCTACAAAACGGTCGCGACGGAAGTGTGAAGCTCGCGGTTGGTTGCGAGCCCTATGCCATTATTCTGGCGTCAGATCTTCCAGGCCGAATGGATGGCGGCGATGCCGCCTGTCAAATTGCGGTAGTTGACGCAAGCAAACCCCACTTTACGGATAATCGCAGCAAATCGCTCCTGCGTAGGGAATCTGCGGATACTCTCGACCAGATAGCGGTAGGGTTCCCCATCACCGGCGGCGAATTTTCCCAGACGAGGGATTACCTCGAACGAATGGAAATCGTAAAGCCGGTCGAGTATTGGAACTTGTACCTGCGAGAATTCCAAGCATAGAAAACGTCCACCGGTCTTTAGAACGCGAAATGCTTCGCGAAGTGCCTGGTCCATGTGCGTAACATTGCGAATGCCGAAAGCGATCGTGTAGGCATCGAACGTGCGGTCCGGAAAGGGCAGCGCCTCGGCGTTGCCTTGCGTAGGGATGATACGTTGATCAAAGCCTGCCTCGTGTACTTTGCGGCGCCCGACGTCGAGCATCTCTGGGCTGATGTCACAGAGCACGGCGGTCGCATTGGACCCGCTCGCGCGTGCATAGCGAATGGCTACATCCCCTGTGCCGCCGGCCACGTCGAGCATGCGGAAGCAACGGTCGTTGCGTGGCGGATTGAGCCAGCCTACGAGATCGTCCTTCCACAAGCGGTGGAGCCCGCCTGACATAAGGTCGTTCATGAGGTCATAGCGTTCAGCAACGGTGGCAAAGACCTCGTTTACGAGGCCCTGGCGCTCGGCTTCGGGTACGTGTCGAAACCCGAACGTCGTTTGGTGAGTAGCGCTGCCCCGCTGCTTATCGTTGGTGGTATTGCTCATGCGCCTGGAGAATAGCGAAGGCTCGCGCCGCGCGCTATGGTCCCGGTCGCATTCGTCGCCATTGCATTGCCTAACCGGTTAAGAGGATGCCTGAGCTACCCGAAGTGGAGATCGTCCGGCGAGGCCTGGAGCCGGTGCTGGGGCTTGCCTGCTTTGCACAAGTGGAGCAGCGCCGCGCCGACCTTCGCTTTGACTTGCCAGAGGGCTTTGCTTCGCGCCTGAGTGGCCAGAAGGTCGAACGCCTGGAGCGGCGTGCGAAGTATCTGCTTGCGCACCTGTCCGGTGGCGAGGTTCTCCTCATGCACCTGGGCATGACTGGCCGTTTTACGGTTCTCAGCAAGCCCCGCTCGGCTAAGCCGCAGGACCGGCTGCTTGCTGATTTTGCCTATGCGGCCACCTCCAACCCCAAGCATGACCACGTTGTGTTTCACATGGAGCACGGCGCTGTCGTCACATACAACGATCCGCGCCGGTTTGGTTTCATGCTGCTGATACCTAAAGCCGAGCTCCCCGCGCATCCTCTGATGCGTAGACTTGGTGTTGAGCCCCTTGGCCCGGCGCTAACACCAGAATATTTAGCTCAGCATGCGGCTGGCAAAGCGCGGGATCTCAAAGTGTTTCTAGCCGATCAGCGCGTCGTTGCGGGCCTTGGCAACATTTATGTGTGCGAGGCACTTTTTCGCGCCCGTCTTTCACCCAAACGTTCGGCGGCGAGCCTGGCAAAGAAGAACGGTGTGCCTGCAGCTCACACAGCGGCGCTCGTTGAATCTGTCCGAGCGGTGCTCAAAGAGTCGATCGCTGCGGGCGGGTCCTCTTTGCGCGACTACCGCCACGCGGATGGCCGAACCGGTTCATTTCAAGAGGCATTCGCTGTCTATGGCCGCCAGGGACAGCCGTGTGCGTGGACCGGCTGCCAGGGTAGCGTGCGCCGCATTGTCCAAAGTGGTCGCTCAACGTTCTTTTGCCCCAAATGTCAGAGGTGAACGACGCGCGTCACAGCGAATAGGGTTCTTGCGTGATCTTTCGATATGAAAGCACTGAGATTAGGGATAATAGCGCTAGCGTCACACAACCCGTAAAGAAGATGACGTTGGCGGCCCAATCGGATTTTGGCGTGGCCAGTTTCCCCGATAATAATAGGAAGGCCAGCGCAGCGATCATACCAACCCCCTGCAGCGCGCCCAAGCCGCTCACGGCCGCGAGTGCGCGAGGGGCACGAAGCCCGCTACCGGCTGCGCTCAGCCAGTGTGTGTAGACGAAGAGCCCGGCAGCAATCAGCGCCATGGCTGCGCCGTACTGCCACCCGTGACGCCAAACCAAACCAGAGATGGAATAAACGGCGAGCATCGCGACCGCACCCCACGCATAGACAAGACCGGCCAGCACAGAATTGCGCAGAACAGAAGCCGCCGCCATGTCCTCTTCAGTCTGCGCTGGGATCTCGCGCAATAGCGGCCAGTTGATGCGCAGGATCGCGAAAAGCATCTGCGCCGCAAAAAGCGCAGCTGCAAGTGCGAAGACCATGCGTTCGTCTCGTGCCGCTGCAAGCAGCATTACTAATACGCTGACTACGAGCGCAACCAAAATTGCCGGCAGTAGTAGCTTCAGGAATGCCAAACCTTCTAAGTCTTGTGTGCTCAAGATTGCAGCTCTTAGGTTCGCTATGGTGCGACTAGGATTTCTTTGGCAGGGGGCTACGTAGTGCGTTAGCACTGATGAGTGCAAGCGCGGCCGCCCCAAAAAAGAAGATGTTGTTGGCCGCCCAATCAGGCTGCTGCGGATCACGCGGCATCTTGTCGTCAACGATGAGGCCGATCATGGTGATGAGCATGCCCACAAGCTGGCCGATTGTGAGATAGCGCGCTAACTTGAGCATGGTTTCGTCCTCACGGTCAGTCTCGGCATCTCGGCTCATCGACGCAGAAAATAAGAAGCACAACGCAGCGACGACACCGGCTGCGAGCACATACTGCCACCACTCATGCCAACTCAGGATGAAAACGTAGGTAAAGAGCATGCCGAGCGCGGCCCAGGCCCATACAAAACCCATATCACGAGCCGTTGCGCTGGCGAGGGCAGGCAGGTTGGCGCTATTGGCAAGCAGACGCTGGAAATCCCAAATTGCCAGGACGACGAACCCGAGGCAGACCAGCGCTGCCAGCGCCAAATGCAGCCCAGGCCGTTCCGCCGCGCCGCTCAGAATGATTGCCAGCAGGCCTATTGCTAACGCGGCGATCCATGTCCAAGTCGACGTCATGCGTTTCCCTCCAGCTAGCTATTATTGGGGGCCGAGGCACCCCTTTAGCAGATTTTGAAATGCCTGTTCTCTTTTGCCCGCCAAGTAGTTCTACCCCCGCAGGACCGTTGACCCGCCTTCAGCGGCCGTCTATACGACTGCCAACTTGAACCGCCCGGAGCTAGGGTTTCGGGCGGTAAGTGCATTTCGCCCCGCCTCCCGGTTTGCTCAAGTTTCAAAGGCATAAGACGGAGCGAAGCCGACATAGATGGAAGGGTAACATTATGGCCAACACCAAGTCGGCGAAGAAAGCCGCTCGTAAGGCGGTCCGCCGCACTGAGATCAACAAGGGCCGTACCTCGCACACTCGCACAGAGGTGCGTAAGGTCGAAGAAGCGATTGCGGCTGGCAACATGGATACTGCACTTGAAGCGTTAAAGTCTGCAGCACCATTGTTGGCGCGTTCAGCGCAGAAGGGCGCTATCCACAAAAAGACCGCTAGCCGCAAGATTTCGCGGTTGACGGCGCGCGTCAAGGCTATCGCAAGCTGACATTTTTTTGGCGCAAGTCGGTCATGATATTGCCGCGGTAATTTAGCCACATAGAAATAGCGCGTCATCCGAGCAAATAAGAATTTTTGAACGATTGTAAGCCGCGGATTTTGCGGCACTCCCGGCTCGCAGCATGCACGTGCTGATTGTGCCCAGATGTTTTCGAAGTTCGACCCTTCAAGTAAAAAAGCAACAAGACGATATGCGATTGGTGACTCCGTGTGCCCGTTGATGACCCAGGCGTCGTGGGTGTGGAAATCTTTAGCTGTGTCAGCGTTATATCCACTGTTGGTGAAATTAATTCACAGGTTTTCCACTGCACTAGCCGACGCTAAAGAGACGCCGCGGGTTCTCGAAACTGCACTTGCATCCACTTGCTTAACGAAGCGTTAAGGGCTAGCTTCCTCTGGCTGCAAAACTCACGTTGAGCTAACAGCTTTTGCTTCAGTAATGACGAGCGTAGAGCCTAGGTTTTCTTCAGTATCTCGTCCCTGGTTTTGTCGTCACTAGGATTTGTATTGCATATCTTTCTGGACGCGAGTCCAGCGGGGCGGGGTTTGTTTCCTTGAGCGTGTTGAACTCTGTAAAGTAGGGCGTTGCTAGAAGCAGTTCTGCGGCACCTGCGTCAGTGGAGAACACAAGTGGAGTCGATGGAAGTCATCCACATTGAGGATGTGCCTGTGGAAGAGGTTTGGGGTCGTCTTCAGAGCGACGCCGGCTCCGTGTTGATTGATGTGCGGACGAGAGCGGAGTGGACGTTTGTTGGGCTTCCCGATCTTAAGCAAATTGGGAAGCAGGTTCTGACGGTCGAGTGGCAAACGTCTCCGGAGAACAAGATCGATGCGGCATTCCCGCAGCGATTGGCGATCGTGCTCGATGCGGCGGGCTCCAAGGATGACGTCGAGCTATTTTTTATTTGCCGGTCTGGTGTCCGAAGTCGCATGGCCGCGGAATCCATGGCGAATGCAGGATATCAGCGATGTTGGAATGTGGCGGATGGTTTCGAGGGGCCTCTCGATGCCGACCGTCATCGAGGGCAGGTCGCCGGTTGGAAAGCCGCTGGCCTACCTTGGGTGCAAGGGTAGCGCACCCGTTACGGGAAGACTGAACAAAGACGAACGGCGCAGCCGCGGCGGCGGAAGGCGACGGTGCGGGACTGTTCAGGGACTTAGAGGTGCAAGTCGAAAGCCGAAAAAGTTAGCGGGGGTCAGCAATGCAAACGATACAGAAGACGGAGCGTAAGACTGCGGCTGGCGGAAGCTTGGGTACGGCGCAAAGCGAGGCAGAGCGGCGTCCCGGCGAGCCAAAAGGCGGAAAGGTGCGCGCCATGCTGCGTGCGCGGCTAGGGGAAGATATTTTTTCCAGCTGGTTTCATGCGCTGGAATTTGAGAGCTTCGAGAACAAGACCGTCAAGGTCTCCGTGCCCGTGAAATTCCTCCGAACATGGATCCAGTCGCACTACTCGCAGGACCTGCTCGAGTGTTGCCGCGCCGAATTCAAGGGAGCGGAACGTGTCGAGGTCACGCTGCGTCAGCCCGGCGGGGCGGCTGCTGCTAATTGCCAAAACGGCCAAGCGTCGCAAGTGGCAGCGGGCGACGGCGTCAATGGTTCCCCTACAACCTCGCGCACGGAGCATGGCCAGCGGATGGCTGGCATTGTGCCACCGGCTCAGGCGGTGGGTAGGACGAACGTGGGCGGCTTCGAGGGCTCGCCTCTCGACCCGCGCTATACGTTCGATAGCTTCGTGATCGGTGCTTCAAACCGCATGGCACATGCGGGCGCGACACAAGTTGCCGAAACGGCGCTGACCGAGAATCCCGGATTCAATCCGCTCTACATTCATTCGTCGGTCGGGTTAGGGAAGACACACTTGCTGCATGCGATTGCCTGGCAGATTAAGCGGCGTGCGCCACATGCGCAGGTGCTCTATTTAACGGCTGAGCGCTTTCGCTATCAATTCGTGGAGGCGCTACGCAGTCAGGATCCGCTAGCCTTCAAGGAGAAATTCCGGACGATTAACATCCTCTTGATCGATGACCTGGAGTTCATGCACGGTGAGCGGACAGAGCAGGAGTTCGACCACATCATCAACGCGCTTCTCGATGGTGGGCGTCAGGTTGTTGTCGCCTCTGCGCGCGCGCCCAACCACATCGAACGCCTCAACGAGCGGATGCGCTCAAGGCTTCAACGTGGGCTTGTTACTGAGCTGGGGACCCTTGACGACGAACTCCGACTTAAAATTCTGCAGAAGCGTCTGGCGGAAAAGAGTGCGGGCGACCCATCCTTTACGCTAGGACGCGAAGTCCTTGAGCTTCTGGCCGAGCGCCTCACAGAAAGTGGGCGGGAGCTAGAGGGCGCCATCACACGGCTCTACGCCACTTGGCAGTATATGCGCACTGCGATTACGCCGGACGTTACCGAGACGGTGATCCGCGATCTGGTGCAAGGGCTAGAGCCGCGCCGTATAAAGATTGAGGACATCTTACGGATCATCTCCCGTCACTTTGGTGTCTCGAAGAGCGATCTGCTTTCGCAGCGCCGTCATCGCTCGGTTGTGTGGCCGCGCCAGATTGGGATGTACCTCGCCAAACAGTTGACCGCGCGTTCGTTGCCCGAAATCGGACGGCGGTTCGGTAACCGGGACCACACCACAGTGCTCCATGCGATCCGGAAGATCGACGGTGAGATTACGGGCAATCCCCGCCTTAAAGATGAAATCGAGGAGCTGAAAAAGCTACTAAGCCACTGAGCGGTCCTCAGAAACCAAATGGTAAGTCGTGTCCGGGTTTAGCCCGGGGCGAATCGAAGCAGGGCGGGGCGGCGTCGTTTGGCGCCGCTCCAAAGCCTTTGGAACGCTCCGATTATCTCGGCTAGGGGCGAGGCCCCTTGAAAAAGGCGGCGGCATCAGGTCAAGTGATGTAAGTGCGAATCCTCCTTCTGTTTAGTGGTCCCAGCCTCCGCGGTCCGCCGTCTCGCGAAAGGGCAGCCTTATGGCCTTTAAGGGGCGGACGTAGCATCTCAGAATTCGCCGAGGAAACAAATCCATGCGGCTAGTGATTGAACGTGGTGAACTATTGCGGGCGCTCGGCCACGTAACGAGTGTGGTGGAACGTCGGACGACAATCCCCATCCTGTCAAACGTGCTTTTGCGAACCCGCGATTCGACCTTAGAGTTCAAGGCGACAGATCTTGAACGCGAGGTGATTGAGTCGGTCGCAGCCGATGTCAGCGCTCCCGGCGCCGTCACGGTTCCCGCGCACGTGCTGCATGACATTGTACGCAAGCTTCCTGACGGCAGCCAGGTCGATATTCGTAGAGATGCGGAAAAGGAGCGCCTCTCTCTGGCCGCTGGCCAAGCGCGTTTCGCGCTTCAAACGCTTCCTGCTGAGGATTTTCCCGACATTGCAGTAGGGCAACTTAGCCATGAGTTTGAACTTGGCGCGCAAGACTTAAAGCGCCTCATCGATAAGACGCGCTTTGCCATCTCAACTGAGGAGACGCGCTACTACCTGAACGGCATCTACCTGCACCCGGCAGAGGTCGAAAAGGCGGCAAAACTTCGTGCGGTAGCAACGGACGGTCACCGACTTGCCCAGGTCGAGCTGCCACTCCCAAAGGGTGCCGATGGCATGCCGGGCGTGATTGTCCCGCGCAAGACTGTGCACGAACTGCACCGGCTAATCGAGGATAGCTCAGCGATCATTAAGCTCGGCGTAAGCCAGGCGAAAGTGCGATTCGAGATCGGCACTGTGACGCTTACCTCGAAACTGATCGACGGTACTTTCCCCGACTACGGGCGCGTTATTCCGCAAGGTAACGACAAGGAGATGACAGTCTCAAATGCGGAGTTCATGGGCGCGGTGGATCGTGTGTCAACGATAGCGAGTGAGCGCGGGCGCGCCGTCAAGCTCAACATCAAGCCAGACAAGCTTACTCTGTCGGTCAACAACCCCGAAGGTGGCAGTGCAACCGAAGAGATCGATGTCGCATACTCGGCCGATCCGCTTGAGATTGGATTCAATGCCCGCTACTTGCTTGACATTGCCGGCCAGCTCGAAGGTGAGGAGGCATGTTTTAAGCTCGCCGACCCGGGCTCTCCCACCATGGTGAGGGACGCAAATGACGAGTCAGCGCTATACGTGCTGATGCCGATGCGGGTGTAGTCGGTGGAGGCAGCAGCCAAGCGCGCACCTACTCCCACACAGAGTGCGTCTACTGCGTCCTTGTGGGTTGAACGCCTGACGCTCACCAATTTCCGCAACTACATCCAATCCGTAATTGAGGCCGGACCGGAACCGCAGGTTCTCATTGGCGCGAATGGTGCGGGCAAGACCAACCTTCTTGAAGCCATCTCTTTGTTGGTGCCCGGGCGTGGTCTGCGCAGGGCTGCTTTTCCCGAACTAGCGCGAGGCGCAAGCGAGGGGGGCTGGTCGGTTGCTGCGCGCGTGCACACTCATATCGGCCAAGTTGATATCGGGACGGGGCTCACAGCGCCGCAAGGCCCGGGCGAGCGCTCCAGTCGCCTTGTACGCATCGATGGGGAGAGAGTTGGCGGCTCGGGCACGCTGGCCGACTACGTAGAGATGGTGTGGTTGACGCCCGCCATGGATAGCCTGTTCATGGGCCCGGGATCAGACCGTCGCCGCTTTCTCGACCGGCTCATCGTGTGCTTCGACCCAAGTTATCGCACGCGTGCTGGGCGTTTTGAGCGCGCCATGCAACAGCGCAATCGCTTGCTTGCCGACGGAGTGCGCGATCCCGCACGCCTTGAAGGCCTGGAGCTAATGATGGCAGAAACCGGTACCGCAATTGCGGCGGCGCGCGCTGAAGCTGTGGCTGGCCTTTGCTCCATCACGGCCGAGCGACAGGCGCGTGGCCCGAGTTCGCCGTTTCCATGGGCGGGGCTTGCGATCGAAGGATCGCTCGAAGCTGATCTCGCCCGGTTGCCCGCAGTCGAGGTGGAGGATGCCTACGCGGCGGTGCTGCAAGACACGCGCGAACGCGACCGGGCTGCAGGACGCACGCTTGATGGGCCGCATCGCTCTGATCTTGTGGTGTCGCATGGACCCAAAGGCTTGCCGGCGCGTTTGTGCTCCACTGGAGAGCAGAAGGCGCTGCTCTTGGGCCTCGTCCTCGCGCACGCTGAGCTTGTCGCACGTCGTTGCGACGGGGTCGCCCCCATATTACTTCTTGACGAGATCACGGCACACTTGGACGCGGCGCGCCGAGCGGCTCTGTTCCAAGAAATTCTGCGTCTTGGGGCTCAGGCGTGGATGACTGGAACGGAGCAAGCAGCGTTCGTTGGGCTGCGGGAAAATGCCCGTATCTGGCGGGTAGAGGATGGGGCTTTGACCGGGTCTTTCGCCGCATCCTGCTAAACAGATCCCGGCTCGTCATAGGTCATTGATAAGCAATGTTTTTCGTTTGAGCCCTTTGCCCTTTTATGCATGCATTTTCGCGGTGCGGCGACCGGTTCCGTGGTATAAGAAATCTCAAGGTTGAGTAACCCTCAAGGACAGGACTGTATGAGCTCTTTGCCCGCAAAGAAAAACACGGGCGCCGAGGACTACGGCGCCGAGTCCATCAAAATGCTTAAGGGGCTTGATGCGGTTCGCAAACGTCCCGGCATGTACATCGGCGACACGGACGACGGCTCAGGACTACACCACATGATCTATGAGGTGGTGGACAATGCGGTCGACGAGATTTTGGCGGGGCACGCGATAGAATGCTCCGTTACTTTAAACCCCGATGGCTCGTGTACCGTGCGTGATGATGGCCGCGGCATTCCCACTGGTATCAAAGCAGACGATGATCAAGAAACCAAGCGTTCTGCTGCCGAGATCGTTTTCACCGAGCTGCACGCTGGCGGCAAGTTTGACCAGAATGCCTACAAGGTATCCGGCGGATTGCACGGGGTGGGCGTATCTGTCGTCAACGCGCTATCGACCTGGCTTAAATGCCGCATTTGGCGCGAGGATAAGGAGCACGTCATCGAGTTTCGCGATGGCGTGCCTGTCGCGCCGCTTCACGTTGTCGGCAACGCCGACGGTCAGCACGGCACGGAGGTATCGTTCCTGCCCAGTACCAACACCTTTTCCCAGACCGAGTTCGATTTTGCGACGCTTGAGCATCGCTTGCGCGAGTTGGCCTTCCTCAACTCGGGCGCCAAGATCGTCCTCACGGACGCACGCCATGCGGACGTAAGGCGGGACGAGCTGATGTATGAAGGTGGCACGTCAGCGTTCGTGCGCTATCTTGATCGCTCGCGGCAGCCGCTCATACATGAGCCCATCATGATCCGCGCCGAACGCGATCGCATCGTCGTTGACATTGCGCTGTGGTGGAACGACAGCTACCACGAGAACGTATTGCTCTTTACCAACAACATCCCTCAGCGTGACGGCGGTACGCACTTGGCTGGTTTCCGCGCGGCGCTGACCCGTGTCATAAACAAGTATGCGGGCGAAAGCGGCCTCGCAAAAAAAGAGAAGGTCGATCTTTCGGGTGACGATTCGCGCGAAGGCCTCACTTGCGTGCTCTCTGTCAAAGTTCCCGACCCCAAGTTTTCCAGCCAGACGAAAGACAAGTTGGTCTCTTCCGAGGTCAAGCCGGTGATCGAAGCCGTTGTGGGCGAGCAGCTCACCGCGTGGTTTGAGGAGCACCCCAAGGAGGCCAAGGCCATTGTCGGCAAGATCGTAGACGCTGCACTCGCCCGCGAGGCAGCGCGCAAGGCGCGCGACCTCACGCGGCGCAAGGGCGCGCTCGACAACTTGCGCCTGCCCGGCGGCCTCGCCGAATGTCAAGACCGCGATCCTGCCAATACTGAGCTCTTCATCGTCGAGGGTGACTCGGCTGGCGGATCGGCCAAGCAAGGCCGCAAGCGCGAGTATCAGGCGGTCCTGCCAATACGAGGAAAGATCCTCAACGTGGAGCGTGCGCGCGTCGACAAGATGCTCTCATCAGAGCAGGTGACGAACGTCATCGGTGCGCTCGGCACCGGCATTCGTGACGACTTCGACCTTTCCAAGCTTCGCTATCACAAGATTATCATCATGACGGACGCCGACGTCGACGGGGCCCACATCCGCACGCTATTGTTGACCTTCTTCTATCGGCAGATGCCGGAACTCGTCGAGCACGGGCACGTATACATTGCGCAGCCGCCGCTATACCGGGTGGCGCGCGGCAAGTCGGAGACCTACCTCAAGGATCAGCGTGCGCTGGAAGACTATCTGATCGACGCTGGTCTTGAGGACACGGTGCTTATCAGCGCTGCCGGCGAGGAACGTGCTGGGAAGGACTTGCGAGACATCGTCGATCAAGCGCGCGCTATTATCAGCCTTATCGACGCGCTGCATTCACGCTATGCGCGCCACATCGTCGAGCAGGCCGCGATCGACGGCGCATTCGAGCCCGGCCTTTTAAATACAGCTGACCGTGCAGACGAGGTTGCTCAAGACATTGCGCGTCGGCTTGATGTGCTCGCGGAAGAGACTGAGAAGGGCTGGCAAGGCCGTTTTAGCAGCGACGGTTTCCTCTTCCAGCGAGAAGTGCGCGGAGTTAACGAGGCACACGCGCTCGATCGGGCTTTGCTTGGCTCGCTCGATGCCCTGCGTTTGAACGAGCGGCATCAGCATCTGGCCGAGGTCTATGGAGCGCCCGCAAAGCTTCGACGTAAGAATGAAACGATCGATGTCTACGGTCCGCGTGACTTGCTTGACGCAATCTATGAAGCTGGGCGCAAGGGGACCTCGCTGCAGCGTTACAAAGGCTTGGGCGAAATGAACCCGGAGCAATTGTGGGAAACGACGCTCGATCGCGAGGTGCGCACGTTGCTTCAGGTCAAGATTGGCGACCTATCCGAGGCGGACGAGATCTTCTCCAAGTTGATGGGCGATGTCGTCGAGCCGCGCCGCGAATTCATTCAGGACAACGCGCTTTTGGTTGTCAACCTCGACGTCTGACACGTTGCTAAGGCTAGTTTTGGGCAAGGGGGGCGAGCTCCCAGCAGCAATTGGTTGACAAGATGCCCATGCCGTCACGACTATGTTTCATGGTGGCCAGACAGCATTCCCGCAACTGAGCGAATTATATCTAGCGTGCGTGTTGGTCTGATTTGCGCTCGGCAGGGCCGTAGCGGTGAAGATCGAGGCCATAGCGCTGTAGCCAAAGCTTGGCCTCTTGCATCCGTGGCATCGTTTGTTCTACCAGCGCCCAGAATTTCGCACCGTGGTTCATTTCGACAAGGTGGGCCATCTCGTGGGCGGCTACGTAATCGAGCACAAAGGGAGGCGCGAGAACAAGTCGCCACGAGAACGACAGTACTCCTGTCGTCGAACAGGAGCCCCAACGGCTGGATTGGTCGCGTACTGCGATGCGCTTAGCGGCCACGCGCAGTTTGCGTGAATGATGCATAGTACGGGCATCGAGATCGCCCCTCGCCTCTTCGAAGAGCCAATCACGCAAGCGTCGCGGCGCGTGCTCGTCCTGACCACTGACACGAAGCTCAGGCGCTCCAACGGCAGGCTTGCGGGGCTGCACGACGCCG
>Ga0209013_10000578_pt1 | contig 33124 bp, 35 predicted proteins | sample Cruoilmetagenom2_FD_187291 | JGI IMG/M metagenome (GOLD analysis project Ga0209013, IMG submission 187291) | Oil polluted marine microbial communities from Coal Oil Point, Santa Barbara, California, USA - Sample 2 (SPAdes) (version 2) | ecosystem: Environmental > Aquatic > Marine > Oil seeps ...
TAATGGTTTTTCCATCTTTATCTTTAAAATGGTATTCGAGATATGTATAAGCATCTCTTGGCTGAATTTTTATCCATTTTTTATGTTCCATAAACCATTTGGAACGATGTGAGGGGAATCCTTTGGTCAAATAAGCAGCAATAAAAGGATGTGTATTCAGCACAATACCTTTATCCCTTGCAGGACCTTTCAATATTCTTTCGAGATCTACATTTATTTTTTCAACTAAAACAATTGGAGCCTCTACTTCCTGGCCTTGGCCACTGGGATTTACCTCAGTTGTCTTAATGTTAACTTCGGGACGTACCCTTTGCCTGGTAATTTGTATAAGACCAAACTTGCTAGGAGGCAATATTTTATGTTTGGCTCTGTCTTCTTTCATCTCATCCCTTAGATGATCAAAAAGTTTTCTTCTGTGATCGGCTTTTACCATGTCTATGAAATCAACGACAATGATACCACCCATATCTCGCAAACGTAATTGTCTTGCAATTTCTGAGGCGGCCAGGAGATTCACTTCCAAAGCAGTATCTTCTTGATTTTTTGCTTTGTTGGAACGGTTACCACTATTCACATCTATTACATGAAGAGCTTCGGTATGCTCTATCACCAAATAGGCTCCTTTGCTCATGGATGCGGTTCGCCCAAAGGAAGTCTTGATCTGCCTTTCGATACCAAATTTTTCAAAAATTGGCACAGAAGAACTATACAACTTAACTATAGATTCTTTTTTCGGTGCAATCTCTTGCACATAATCTTTAATCTGGTCATAAAGCGTCTCATCATCAACGTGGATACCGCTGAAGGAATCGTTAAAAACATCTCTTAATATTGAGGAAGCTCTATTTAGCTCAACCAAAACTTTGGAAGGTGTCGGCGCTTTATACAATTTCTTACACATTGCTGTCCACTTGTTCAGCAAGTTCTGAAGATCTTTGTCTAATTCTGCTACTTTTTTGCCTTCTGCAACTGTTCTTATAATTACCCCAAACCCTTTGGGTTTAATGCTTTTTACCAGCCTTTTCAGTCTGTCTTTCTCTTCTTTGCTTCCTATTTTTTGTGAAACGGAAACACGATCTGAAAAAGGTACCATAACCAAATATCGTCCGGCTATGGAAAGTTCCGAACTAATTCGGGGGCCTTTGGTAGAAATGGGTTCTTTAACAATTTGCACTAAAAGAGACTGATTGGCTTTAATTACATTATTAATGCTGCCATGTTTATCAATATCTTTTTCAAATGGAAAATTTTTAAGGGAAAAATCTTTTAATTTCCCGGTACTCACTAATTTAATAAACTTCAACATGCTGGACAATTGTGGTCCAAGGTCATGATAATGTAAAAATGCATCTTTTTCGTAACCTACGTTAACAAAGGCTGCATTAAGACCGGTAACCGGTTTCCTTACTTTGGCAATTAAAATATCACCAACATTGAAATTATTATCGTCTTCATCTTTATGAAGTTCTATGAGTTTTCCATCATTTAATAAGGCAAAATCAACGGTATCAGAATTGGATCTTACGATTAATTCTCTATTCACCTGATTCAATTTATATTCGTCACCTATAATAGGACGAATGGATTAAACAATAGTTGTCACAGGTTGTATAAACCCGTTGAAATTCTTTTTTGGAATTTCTATGTCAATGAACGTATAAAATGAAAAAGTAGTTATCTAACTACTTTTTCTTGTGGCGGTTAGCTCTCCTTCGTTTTTTTCGTTTGTGGGTAGCTACCTTATGTCTTTTTCTTTTTTTACCACTCGGCATGAAAATATACTTTTGGTTACTGTTATTATTTGACTTGTACGTTGCTTTTTACTCCTTCTACAAAGACCTTAGCAGGTTTAAATGCCGGAATGTTGTGAGCCGGTATTTTGATAGTAGTATTTTTAGAAATATTTCTACCTGTTTTTTCCGCTCTTGTTTTAATAATAAAACTGCCAAATCCTCTGAGATAAACATTATCTCCATTTTCTAAGGAAGATTTTACTTCTTCCATAAAACTTTCAACAGTTGCTTGTACGTCTCCTTTTTCTATACCCAGTTTTTCTGAGATTCTCGATACAATGTCAGCTTTCGTCATTTTAGTATTTTAGATTTCTGTAAGTTTTTCAAGCTTGCAAATATATAAATTAAATTCATTCTTTCATCTTAATCAACTAATTTTAAGTATATAAACTCTTACTTTTGCTCCTTAGTATTTAAGTGATGACGTTTTCAAAAATAATTCTTCTTTGGTATTCTGAAAACAAAAGGTCACTTCCCTGGAGAAATACCACCGACCCATACAGGATTTGGCTTTCAGAAATTATGTTGCAACAAACAAGAGTGGCTCAAGGAACCCCTTATTATATTAAGTTCATTGAACAATTCCCAACAGTTTATGATCTGGCGGATGCTAGTGAAGAAAATGTTTTAAAACTATGGCAGGGACTTGGATACTATTCACGAGCCAGAAACCTGCACTTTACCGCCAAAAGAATTGTTGAAGAATACAATGGGAATTTTCCTGATACTTATGAAGAATTATTGAAATTAAAAGGGGTAGGAGATTATACAGCTAGCGCCATAGCGTCCATTAGTTATAACCGACCAGAACCAGTTGTAGACGGTAATGTTTATAGAGTATTATCAAGATATTTTGGCGTTGAACTTCCAATAAATGCTTCGGAAGGAATAATATATTTTAAAAATCTGGCCCGGAAAGTTTTGAGCTCAAAGAACATAAGAGACTACAATCAGGGAATTATGGAATTTGGCGCTATTCAGTGTGCTCCTAAAAAGCCTCTTTGTTTATCCTGTCCACTAAATAAGACTTGTGTGGCACTTCAGACAAATAGTATTGATAAATACCCAGCAAAATTGAAAAAGGCAAAAGTAAAAAAGCGGTTTTTTAATTATCTGGTTGTTTTGGATGAAGAAAGAAATACGCATCTCATAAAAAGATCGGGAAAAGATATTTGGCAGAATCTGTATGAATTCCCACTTTTAGAAACCAGGGAAGAAATAGGTATCAAAGAGGTAAAACAAAGATTGCCGGAAATTCTGACTCTTGAAGAACCCCACCTGGTATATGAGTCTTCGGATAAAACTATCGTACATAAATTGTCTCATCAACACTTGCATACGAAGTTTTGGATAGTCAAAACATCAGATCGTTTAGCAGATGGATTGTCGCCTGTGGAGTTGGATAAATATCCTGTACCTGTTTTAATTGCAGAATTTATAAAAACACTCAAAAATTCGTACTTTTGATATAATTAAAATATTATGAGCGGAACATTGAATAAGGTGATGCTAATAGGGCATCTGGGAGACGAAGTAAAAATGCATTATTTTGATGGTGGTAACTGTATAGGCAGATTTCCTATTGCTACAAATGAAACTTATACCAATAAACAAACCGGCGAAAAAGTTACTAATACGGAATGGCATAATATTGTTGTGCGCAATAAAGCAGCAGAAATATGCGAAAAGTACCTTAGCAAAGGGGACAAAATATATGTAGAGGGAAGATTAAAAACCAGACAATGGCAGGGAGAAGATGGTAATACGCGATATACTACCGAGATTAACGTTCAGGATTTTACCTTTCTATCTACCAAAAAGGAAAGTATGGCCAACGTTACAGCTAATATCCCGAAGGCTCAGCCAACGTCCGAAACAACTCAACCTAACGCCGCCAACGAAGTACAACCTGTAAATGAGCAGGAACAGGATGATGATTTACCATTCTAAACAAATAAAGTAAATTTTGACTATTGGATCCTGACCCCCTTAGTTTATTTTTAAATTTTCTAGTAATTGATGGCACTTTCACATTAAAAGTTGTAATGCTATTAGTGCTTTTAGTTTGCTCAGGCCTGATTTCAGGTGCTGAAGTGGCTTTTTTTGGCTTGTCTCAAACCGATTTAAATGAAATAGAAGAAAGGAAGACTGCCAGAGGGAAAATAGTGGTTAAGTTATTAGAGCGCCCAAAAAAACTTCTGGCAACAATCTTGATCTCTAATAATGCTATTAATATTGGGATTGTCCTTTTGTTTAATTCCATAGGAGACACTATATTTTTCAAAATTAATTATCTATTATTTGGATTAATATCTGTTCGTTTTTTGTTGGAAGTTTTGGTAGCTACTTTTTTAATTTTAATGTTTGGTGAAATTCTTCCTAAGATCTACGCGAATAGAAATAGATTTGAGTTTTCACTTTTTATGGCTTACCCATTAAAGCTTCTGGATATACTTTTAACACCTCTCAGTTCTCCGATGCGTTCTGCAACTATATTTATGCATAACAAACTTGGAAAACAGAAATCCGGTTTAAGTGTAGATCAACTTTCACAAGCACTTGAACTTACTTCAGAAGGTGACACAACGAAAGAGGAACAGAAAATTTTGCAAGGAATTGTTTCCTTTGGCAATACGGACACAAAACAGGTGATGAGGCCGCGTATTGATATCTTCGCTCTTAGTGAGGATATGAAATTCACAGAAGTTTTGGAAGAAATTAAACAGCATGGATATTCCCGTATTCCTGTATTTTCAGAGAATATGGATAACGTTTTAGGAGTCCTGTATGTTAAGGATTTACTTCCTTATATAGACAGGAAAAATTTTAATTGGTTAACGCTAATCAGGGAGCCATATTTTGTACCTGAAAATAAAAAACTTGATGACCTGCTGTTAGAATTCCAGGATAAAAAAAACCACCTTGCAGTTGTTGTGGATGAGTATGGGGGGACTTCAGGGATTGTTACCTTAGAGGATGTAATTGAAGAAATTGTTGGGGATATCTCTGACGAATTTGACGATGAAGACTTGATTTTTTCCAAACTGGACGACTTCACTTATATTTTTGAAGGGAAAACGGCATTAAAGGACTTCTACAGGGTGGCAAAAATTGAAAATGAGGAAGTTTTTGAGGCAGAAAAAGGAGAGTCGGAAACAATAGCCGGGTTTGTATTGGAAATTTCAGGGAGTTTTCCTAAAAGGGGGGAAATTGTAACTTTTCAGGATTACCAGTTTTTAGTAGAGAGCCTGGACAAAAAACGATTAAAGCAAATTAAAATAACCTTACCTGATGAATCCTAAGTTATATTTATTTACTCTAATATTCAGTATAGTATTGGTTTCATGTGGTGATGACGCTCTACCAAAGCCAAAGGCTATGCTTCGATTAGAATACCCAGATTCTCCTGTTGAATTGCTGGGTACAGAGAAATACCAATTTGAACATAACTCACTGGCACAAATTAAAAGAAATAAAAACTTTTCTGTTACCCTGGATTACCCTTTAATGAAAGGATCTATTTTTATAACCTATAAGGAAGTGAGCAATAATTTGGAAGAATTGTTGGCAGACGCTCAAAAATTGTCCTATGAACACGTGGTTAAGGCCGATAACATTACGGAACAGCCTTTTATCAATGAAAAAGACAGAGTGTATGGCATGTTCTACGAAGTATTGGGGGATGCCGCATCACAGGCACAATTTTATGTAACAGACAGCACTCAACATTTTGTAACAGGATCCCTTTACTTTAAAGTGAAACCCAATTATGATTCTATTTATCCGGCAGCTATTTATTTGCAAAAGGATATAAGGAGAATAATGGAATCACTCCAATGGAAAGAATAGCTAAAGCATATACTCTACATATGAAACTGATTTGTAATTTATGTATAGACAACAACTTCTTGACTGCCATAATAGGATAAAGCCATATATACATCGTACGCCGGTACTCACGTCCCGTTTATTAAATGAAATAGCAGGGGCAAAATTGTTCTTTAAATGTGAGAACTTTCAAAGAATGGGCGCCTTTAAAATGCGTGGCGCCACCAATGCCATATTGTTATTATCGGAAAAAGAAAGGGCCAATGGTGTTGTTACACATTCATCAGGGAATTTTGCCCAGGCACTTTCACTTGCAGCTCAGAGCCTTAACGTAAAGGCATATATTGTAATGCCATCGAATGCGCCAGAGGTTAAAAAAGTTGCTGTAAGTCAATACGGCGGTAATATTGTGCTGTGTGAACCAACAATTGAGGCCAGAGAGGCTAAGGCCTGTAAAATTGCCAAGGAGACAGGCGCCACTTTTATTCACCCTTCAAATGATATGAATGTAATAATTGGACAAGGTACTGCTGCCCTGGAATTGTTGGAAGATTATTCCGGATTGGATTACATGTTTGCCCCAATTGGTGGAGGGGGATTAATTGCAGGGACAGCTTTGGCAGCACATTATTTTGGAGATAATTGTAAAGTTGTTGGTGGTGAACCGTATGAGGCAGATGATGCGTACCGTTCATTCCATAGCGGTAAGATTGAATCAAATAGTACAACAAACACCATTGCAGATGGTTTAAAAACAGTGTTGGGAGACAAAACCTTTCCAATAATTAAAAAATATGTACACGATATAATACGTGTCACTGAAGATGAAATAGTTATTGCTATGCGCCTAATCTGGGAACGTTTAAAGATCATAGTTGAGCCCTCCAGTGCGGTTGCACTTGCAGCCTTAATTCGGGAAAAGGATAGCTATCATGATCAGCAAATAGGGATCATTATTTCAGGTGGTAATGTAGATTTGAATCAATTGCCTTTTTAAATCCTATTCCAGTAATATTTCAGCATTTTCAATACTGTTATTGATCTGTAGTTTTAATGATTTAACTTTCTTTTCTTCCTCATTCAACCACTCTTGTTTTTGTTCGGTAAGTGCTGCGCCATTAAGGATTTCATCTGAAGTGAAACGATCTCCAAAACCTTTCATCCAATCCATCATTGATTTATGAGCTGCCTGTAAATCTCTCATGGCTTTGTCATATGCAATTCCCTTTTCTGTGGAGTCTACTTTTGGTTTGAGTTCTGAAACAAGTTTACCAATCGTCCCCATTTTAGGCATCACTTCATCATGGATAGCCATAACTTCTTTCATTTGTGTGAGGGTTTCAGATTTCTTTTCTTCTTCCTTACACGATAAAAATAAGACCATTGTTATGGTGGTAAAAAACACATATTTTATTTTCATGATACTCAGCTTTTGAAGTTGTAAAATTAAGAATAACTGTAGCCATATACCATTAAAAAGCACCCCAAATTTGAGATGCTCCCGTTAAAATATATAGTTTTAGAATTCTAATTAAAATCTTCTTCTGATACTTCCACATTAATTACAGCTTCCAACAATTTGGTCTCAATCATTTGCGGACCCATAGAGCCCACTCTGACAGAAGGAAATTTAATTCCATCTACCTCCTGATAGTCTTTATAATTTACTTCCTGGTTCTGGGTTTGACCGTTCATAGTAACTATTGTTGTCTCCTTTACCTTTAATCCTGATTCGACATCATAAAAATAGGTAGCCTGAACGATTTCCCCTGGAACTTCTATTTTGTAGGCAGTTTTACCATCTACATCTTCTGTGCCTGTAAGTTTTGCTTTAGTACTTAAAGCAATTCCCTGTTCAGGAAAAATGCCTATTGCAGCTTTCATATCCTGCTGCATTTCTGGCGGTAAAGGAACTTTGTTGCCGCCTTGTTTCATAAACAATTCATCTCCTTTTGCAATTACCCCCATCATTGGGGCATCATTCATAAAAGTGGTTTGCACATATTTATCTGCAGTTCTTTTTTCTTCAGTTTTAATAATTGATCCCATGGCAGATCCTTCGTAAACCAGTTTTAAGGATTGTATTTTGTCTACTGCCGCTTTTCCTCCTATTGCATCAAAATAGGCGTCTAGAACACTCTGTACATTAACTCCTTCTGGTAAAGCAATTTCATAATTTGGCTTTTCTACCACTTTTGCGTACTTATCATAATAGTTCACCGGAACCATTCTGCCATTAAAAGGAACCTTTTCGAGATTTTTCAAAACTTCACTTCCTTTACCGGCTACAACAATCCTTGCATTATTTATATGGAAGTATTTCTGAGCAGCTTTTTGCACATCTTCAATAGTAATTGCATTTATGCGTTCTAAATACGTCTTATAAAAATCTTTAGGTAAGCCTTCTGTTTCTATATTCAAGGCATATCTGGCAATAGTAGAGGGCTGTTCTAAAGCCATAACAAAACTCCCAACGTATAGGGCTTTTGCGTCCTTTAGTTCTTTTTCAGTAACAGGTTCTTTTATTATCCTGTCAATTTCTTTGATTATTTCTACTACAGAACTATCCGTTACAGAGTTACGAACACTGGTAACTGCCCTGAATCTTGATGGGGCATATTTATCATTACCGACACTTGAGTATGCGCTATAAGTAAAACCTTTATCTGATCTGAGATTTTGAAAAACACGAGCCTGAGGTCCACCGCCTAATATGCGATTAGCCATCAGCGCTGCCAGATAGTCCTCACTTTTCATTTTCAGATTCACAAGATTTTGTATGGCTATCTCCGATTGTACTGCATTGGGAACATCTACAAAGTTTATCTGGGTATATTGTACATCCAAAGGTTCTGAGTATCCTAATGAAGGGGGTGCCGCCTTTACCCAATCATCAAAATTTTTAGTCACTAATTTTTTGACTTCATCAAATTTCACATCCCCGATCACTACCAAATAAGCATTGGCAGGAACAAATAATTCACCATAAAATCTTTTAACATCTGCGAGAGTAACATTATTAACGGTCTCTTCTGTAACAAACTCACCATAAGGATGATTTGTGCCATAAGCTAGCGCAAGTTGTACCCTGCGTGCAATTGCCGGAACATCTTTTTCTTCCGTTTTTAAACCCGTGATAAGTCTATCTCTTTCCTTATCAAATTCTTCCTGGGTAAAATTGGGATTAATAGCAGCATCTGCCATAAGCTCCAAGATTCTCGTAAAATATTTGGACAGCCCACTTGCAAAAGCACTTTGGGAGCCAAAACTTAACGATGCTCCAAGAAAATCAACCTCTTCATTAAAATCATTTTTGGAAATTGATGTTGACCCATTTCCTAATAAACCTGAAGTGAGGCTTGAAACTCCTGCTTTTTCTCCTTCGGCAATTGGGGGATTGTCTATAGTGAGCTGTATGGAAACCCTTGGTAGTTTATGATTCTCTACTACCAAAACTTTAAGTCCATTCGTAAGTTCGAAACGTTGCGGGTCTTCCAGTTTAATTTCAGGTGCCGGACCTGGTTTAGGAATTACAGTCCTGTCTACTTGAGCCTGTACGGTCAGGGCTATAAAAAGCAAAACAAATATTGTATATTTTTTTTTCATTTTCTTAATTATCAATTTTTTGTTCGGGTAGGTAATCTATGATTACCCTTTGATTAGGTTTTAAGTATTTCTCAGCGACTTCCTGGATTTCTTGCCGTGTAATTGAACGGTAAATGTCAATTTCTTTATTTATTAAAGTAGTATCTCCGTACAACATATAATATCGGGCCAAAGAATTTGCGATACCTTGTACACTCGAATTAGAGTTTACAAAATTATTCTCGAATTTATTTTGCAGTTTTTGAAAGTCATTTTCAGAGATAATTTCTTCACGCACCTTAGCAATTTCTTCTTCCATTTCAGTAACCAGAACATCCAGAGAAGTTTCCCCAACAGGAAGCGCATAAACTAGATACATACCATAATCCTCCTGTGGAATTTTAAGGGCACCTACCTGTAAAGCTTGTTTTTGCTCGTCAACCATTTTTTTGTACAATTTGGAACTTTTACCATCACTGAGGTAGGTTGAGATCATGTCGAGAACATAAGCATCTCTTTGTGTAAATCCCGGGGTACGATAGGCAATAAGTGATGCCGGTATTTGAATATTTGGGTCATAAGCTTGGGTTTGCTCTTCTATAACAATAGGTTCTTCTTTTGGATAATTCCTCACTATTGTTTCACCCTTAGGGATATCTGAAAAATAATCCCTAATCATCTTTTTTGTTTGAGTTATTTCAATATCTCCAGCAATCACTAGCACTGCATTATTAGGGGCATAGTACTTTTTATGATATGCAATCACATCTTCAAGTGTAGCCGCATCCAGATCTTCCATATACCCAATATTTGGATCCTTATATGGATGAACTTTGAAAAGACTTTTTCCTAATACTGGAAGTAATTGTCCATATGGTGAATTGTCAACTCTAAGCCTCTTTTCCTCTTTTACCACTTCCTGCTGAGTATCTAAACCTAATTGATCAATAATAGGGTGAAGCATACGTTCAGATTCCATCCATAAACCTAATTTTAGACTATTTGATGGAAACACTTCATAGTAATAGGTTCTGTCTTGAGAAGTATTGGCGTTATTCTGGCCTCCATTGGCACGAACAATTTTAAATCCATCTCCCCTTTTCATATTTTTTGTTCCTTCGGTCGTAAGTAGATGTTCAAATAAATGGGCAAATCCAGTGCGACCTTCGGTCCGGTCCTTGCCTCCAACATGATACATCACTGATGTGGTTACCACAGGTGCGGTATTATCCTGGTGAAGAATAACATGAAGCCCGTTCTCAAGATCGTACTCCTCATAAATTACTTCTTGCGCACTGAGTATCCCAAAAGCCAGGAGTGCTGACAGAGCGGTGTAAAACTTTCTTTTCATAAATTTCAAATTAAAAGATTGGTTTATACTTGCTTTTACATGTTTTTAAAGGTCAGCTAATATAATTTTTTTGGGTTTATAAGAAAGAAAACACTTCTTCTTTAACAAGAATTTATACGATAATTGTACAATATTCATTATTTTCAACTACACAAGCAGAAAAATAAAGAAAATGAAACGAATTGCTCTCCCTATACGCTTTGGTATTGCGACCAGTGGGAGTCTTATTGCATATTTTTTGATTTTATCGCTTTTTGGTTTACATACCAACGTGTTCTTTAGTCTTTTTAATGGAATAATTACAGGTTTCGGAATATATGAGGCCATAAAATATTTTAGACTTCAGGAAAAATCCAACTTCAACTACGGGGAGGGATTTAAAACAGGAATGGTTACCGGAGTTGTGGCAACGCTCATTTTTACCTTCTTTTTTGCTTTTTACTCTACCGAAATCAATACAGGCTTTTTAAAAGAACTTTCAACCAGTTGGTTTAATAATTTCAAAAATTTTGAAGGAATCGTATTCTTCACAGTGGCAATTATGGGTTTTGCCACAACCCTTGTGCTGACACTTACTTTTATGCAGTTGTTCAAAACTCCAAAGGACCTCAAAAAAAAATCTGTTTAGAATAAAAAAACTCTTGTGATTTCCCAATTTAGCAGTATATTTGCACCCGCCTTTAGAGCGCCTTTGGTATATAATAAGTCAAAATGCTCATTTAAAGGGAAATAAAAAATATTTAATATTACGCTATGTATGCAATTGTAGAAATAGCAGGGCAGCAATTTAAAGTTGCAAAAGACCAAAAAGTTTATGTTCACCGTTTGCAGGAAGACGAAGGAAAAAAAGTTTCTTTTCACAACGTCCTTTTACTGGAAGATGGTAATAACATTACAATTGGCGCCCCAGCTATAGACGGAGCCGCAGTAGAGGCTAAAGTCGTTAAACACCTTAAAGGTGACAAAGTAATTGTCTTTAAAAAGAAAAGACGTAAAGGGTTTCGAAAGAAAAATGGGCATCGCCAATATTTAACGGAATTAGTTATCGAAAGTATTGTAGCCAAAGGTGCTAAGAAAACAGCAGCTAAGGCTGAGCCGAAAAAGGAAGCTCCTGTAAAAGCTGCGCCAGTAAAAAAAGCAGCTCCAAAAGCTAAAGCCCCTAAGGCTAAGGTTGAAAAAACTAAGGCTGCACCTAAAGAAGCAATTGACTTAAGCAAAAAGACAGTGGCGGAATTAAAGGAATTGGCCAAAGCCAAAGGAATCTCAGGAATTTCTTCTATGAAGAAAGCCGATCTTATTGAGGCATTAAATAAATAAGTTAATAACAAATACCGGCCCAGGCTTGGTATAAAAAATAATATCATGGCACATAAAAAAGGTGTAGGTAGTTCTAAAAACGGTAGAGAATCAGAATCGAAACGCTTAGGTGTTAAGATTTTTGGAGGACAGGCTGCTATTGCAGGAAATATTATTGTAAGACAACGTGGTACCAAGCATAACCCTGGTAATAATGTTTACGCCGGAAAAGATCATACATTGCATGCAAAAGTAGACGGACTTGTAAAGTTTCAAAAGAAAGCAGGTGGAAAATCTTATGTTTCTATAGAGCCTTTTGAGGCATAATACTCAATTGAATAACTCAAATAAAAAAACCCATTATGTTTTCATAATGGGTTTTTTGTATTTCTAAATTAAGCTTAGTTCTCTAATACCTGTAATAGTCTGGCTTATAAGGGCCTTTAACTTCAACCCCAATATAAGATGCCTGTTCTTCTCGCAATTCTGTAAGTTCAGCACCTAAACGTGCTAAATGCAGTTTGGCAACTTTTTCATCCAAATGCTTAGGAAGCATATATACCTTATTTTCATATTTATCGCTATACTTCCAAAGTTCTATTTGTGCAAGTGTTTGGTTTGTGAATGAATTACTCATGACAAAACTTGGATGACCGGTGGCACATCCTAAATTAACCAGACGTCCTTCGGCAAGCACTATAATGTCCTTTCCGTCAATAGTATATTTATCTACCTGTGGTTTAATCTCATCCTTTGTATTACCATAATTATCATTTAACCAGGCCATATCTATTTCGTTGTCAAAATGTCCAATATTACACACGATAGCTTTATCGCGCATGGCTCTAAAATGTTCTTCCTTGAGGATATCCTTATTTCCAGTAGCTGTAATTACAATGTCTGCATTACCGACTACAGTTTCTAGTCTTTTTACCTCATATCCGTCCATAGAGGCCTGCAAAGCGCAAATGGGATCTATTTCAGTAACTGTAACTATTGCTCCGGCTCCTCTGAAAGATGCTGCTGTACCTTTTCCAACATCTCCATAACCCGCAACAACTACTCTTTTTCCGGCAAGCATAGTATCCGTGGCCCTGCGAATGGCATCTACCGCACTTTCCCTGCAACCATATTTGTTGTCAAATTTGGATTTGGTAACAGAATCATTAACATTTATTGCCGGCATAGGCAATACGCCATTTTTGAAACGCTCATATAGTCGGTGGACCCCAGTGGTTGTTTCTTCTGAAAGACCCTTAATTCCAGATGTGAGTTCCGGGAATTGATCCAATACCATATTGGTAAGATCGCCCCCATCATCCAGTATCATATTAAGCGGCTTGCGTTCTTCACCAAAAAACAATGTTTGTTCTATACACCAGTCAAATTCCTCTTCATTCATACCCTTCCATGCATAAACCGGTATGCCCGCAGCTGCTATGGCCGCAGCGGCATGATCCTGAGTGGAAAATATGTTGCAAGAACTCCATGTAACTTCTGCACCAAGAGCAGTCAGTGTTTCTATAAGTACCGCTGTTTGTATGGTCATATGAAGACAACCGGCAATACGGGCACCCTTAAGTGGTTGTTCTTTTTTGTACTCTTCACGTAAGGCCATAAGCCCGGGCATCTCGGCTTCAGCCAATTCTATTTCTTTTCTTCCCCATTCTGCCAAGGTAATGTCCTTAACTTTAAATGGAACGTATGGTAATGTATTAGTTCGCATATCTTTTTTATTTTTTACATTCGTCCTATCAAAAGTCAAAGATAGTGATAACTTAAAATATTGTATGCCTCTTTACAAAACTATAACAGTAAACCCAAATACTAAGGTATACATTTGGAAGATTACAGAGTCTGAAAAGGAACTTTCCTTAAATATTGACCTTACCAATAAGTGCCAGCTTAGAATGAATGGTATGAAGTCTGAACTGCATAGGAGGGGATTTTTAAGTATACGGCACTTAATGGGGGTAGCGGGTTATGTGGATAAAGATCTTTTTTACGACCAGGCGGGAAAACCACATCTAAAAGATGGAAATCATATCTCCATCACACATTCATATCAATTTACAGGAATAATTGTAAGTCAGAAAGAGGAAGTTGGGATTGATATTGAGAAACAACGAGATAAGATAAGCATTATTGGGCATAAGTTTACACCAATAGAGTTATATGCAGATATTAAAAACGCAAAAGAGATTGTTAAAAAACTAACAATTGTTTGGGGTGCTAAAGAATCCCTTTATAAAATATATGCTACCCATGGGTTGAGTTTTATAAACCATATTTATATTGATGATTTTATAAACACCGATAATACTACTAAAGGTATTATCCGGTATGATGGGCGCACAACTGATTATGATATTACTTTTTTGGAATTTGAAGGATTCACCTGTGTATATGCAATTAAAAATGAAACGTAACATAAAGAATGGCCGGATTTTAATTTACAATTTATGAATATATCTGTTGAACTGACCTTAACCCCGCTACAGGATAATTATGAAGAGCTTATAATAGGTTTTATTAAAAAAATACGAGCCTCCGGTTTTACCGTCTTGGAAAATCCTTTAAGCACTCAGATTTATGGAGATTATGATGATATAATGAAACTGCTTAATAATGAAATTAAACTTGTTTTGGAATTAATGGAAAATGGTTTAATGTATATCAAGATCGTAAAAACAGACCGAAGCAATTATGAGTCAGATTTTTGATTGGGTTTTTGCTCAATACCAGGATACCCCTGCGTTTCTAATCATCCTTGAAATGATAGGTGTTGTTTTCGGGTTTTTAAGCGTATGGTATGCAAAAAGAGAAAATATCCTTGTATTTCCTACCGGAATAATCAACACGGGGATCTTTGTATATATTCTTTGGGTATATGGGCTATTGGGAGACATGCTTATAAACGCGTATTATTTTTCCATGAGTATTATTGGCTGGTACCTATGGACGAGAAAAGTAGATGCCGACCATTTTATCCCAATAACAAAAACGAACAAGCAAGAGAAAAAATGGTCCGTAGTCCTGTTTATTGGTGCTGTTGTATTTGTCCTTCTGGTATATTCCTTGTTTGATAAATTCAATAGTTGGACGGCCTATGTGGATACCCTTACAACCGCCATTTTCTTTGTAGGGATGTGGCTAATGGCGAAAAAAAAACTCGAAAATTGGATCTATTGGATTATTGGTGATGTAATTACAGTTCCTTTATATTTGTATAAAGGACTTATTTTTACATCACTTCAATATTTATTATTTACCATAATCGCCATTTATGGCTATATGGCATGGAAGAAAAACTTAAACAAAAGCCCGCTAACATTATTAAAGTAGTTCTGTTTGGACCTGAATCAACAGGGAAGACTACCTTGGCTCAGGAACTTGCAAATCACTATCAAACAGAGTGGGTGCCCGAATACGCCCGTGAATATTTGCAGGAAAAGTGGAGTAAAGAACAAAAAACTTGTGAACCTCATGATTTGATGCCCATCGCAGAAGGCCAAATTCGTTTGGAAAATTACTTGACGGGAAAAGCAAATAAACTTCTTATTTGCGATACAGATCTTTTAGAAACTAAAGTATATTCTGAAGCATATTACCTTGGTTATTGCGATCCTGTTTTGGAAAAATACGCTTTGCGGAATACATACGATCTTTATTTGCTAACTTCCATAGATATTCCCTGGGAAAAAGACGATCTTCGGGATAAACCTAATGAACGCGAACGCATGTTTCTATATTTTAAAGAAACATTGGAAAAGTATGATAAGAATTTTGTTATTTTAAATGGGGATAATGGGAAAAGACTTGCACTGGCCATTAAATCTATCGATAAACTGCTCGACACATGATTGAGTTTTCACCAATGGATTTACAACAACTACAGGAAAAAGGAATCTCAAAAGAAAAGGTTCTGGATCAGATTGAGACCTTTAAAGAGGGGATACCATTTGTAAGGTTGGAAAAGGCCGCTATAGTTTCGGATGGGATTTTGAAATTGAGTAAAACACGGGAGAAAAAGTTAGTCAGTAAGTTCGAAGAACTAAAAAGGCTATTAAGTTTACTCAAATTTGTTCCGGCGTCTGGCGCTGCATCTAGAATGTTTAAATCCCTCTTTAACTTTTTAGAGCATTACGATCCTGAGGTCGAAGATGTAGATGCCTATGTAGAAAGATTGAATGATACAGATTTAAAGACCTTTTTCAAACAAATTAAAAAATTTCCTTTTTACGAGATTGTTCAAAAGCGAATAAAAAGTAAATCTGGTTCAGCAAATGACATCAAATATCGTTTTGTATGTGAAATGTTACTGAATGATAATCTTAATTATGGTTTTTACCCGAAAGGCCTTTTACCCTTTCACAATTACGGGGAATTTACTGTTACTCCTTTTGAAGAGCATTTGAAAGAAGCTTTCAGGTATGTTGCCTTAAACAATACTGCAAAATTACATTTTACTATTTCAGAACAACACCAATCCTTGTTTTCTCAGGAATTTAAAGCTGTTGGCCCCAGGGTATCAAAAGCTACCAAAACGGAATTTGAAGTTACCTATTCAAATCAAAAACCTTCTACAGATACTATAGCCGTAACTCCGGATAATGAACCATTTGAGAAGGATGACGGTTCATTACTATTTAGACCTGGTGGTCATGGTGCACTTATTGAGAACTTAAATGAACAAAATGCCGATATTATCTTTATTAAAAATATTGATAATGTAGTAGCGCCTAAACACGAAGCTGAACTCGCAAATAGCAAAAAAGTACTTGCCGGTTTGCTTCTGGAAGTACAACAAAAAGCATTTGCCTATGCAGATCAACTGGATAGAAATGACATTAATGGGGAGCAATTACACGAAATCAAAACATTTTTAGAAAATGATCTCAATGTGAGGTTTTTGGAGAGTTTTTCAAGTTTTAGTATCGCCGAGCAATTGGAAATATTAAAAGATAAGATCAACAGACCCATCCGTATTTGTGGAATGGTTAGGAATGAAGGTGAACCGGGAGGAGGTCCTTTTTGGATAAGAGACGCACATGATCATATTTCACTACAAATTGTAGAATCTGCACAGGTTGACGCCTCTGATGAAGGCCAAATGGCCATTTTAAAGAATTCAACACATTTTAACCCGGTCGACATTGTATGTGGAGTTAGAAATTTTAGAGGAGAAAAGTATAACCTCTTGAACTTTGTTGATACCAAACAGGGTTTTATCAGTAAAAAAACAGAAAATGGTAAAGAACTAAAGGCCCTGGAATTACCCGGACTTTGGAACGGGGCGATGGCCTTTTGGAATACCATATTTGTTGAAGTTCCCTTATTCACGTTTAACCCGGTAAAAACGGTAAACGACCTTTTAAAGCCGACACATCAGGTAACTTAGTTTAGGGAGATATGTTCTTTTGAAGAAAAGGATTTTTTCTTATTATGTCGAATCTTAATTATGGAGTTTTATTATGAAAAATGGAACTACCATCGTAACTTTGTTTCATCTCAAAAGGGGTGCGAACTCCTGTTATAAAGTATTCTATAAATCTGTTTACATTAGACACGATTTTTAAGATTTTTTCAGGATAAGCTGAGATTATACCCAAAGAACCTGGGCAGGTAATGCTGCTAAGGGAGGCGAAAATCGCCATTTGGATTTTTTTCTGTCTCTTCAGGAAAAGAAAAAATCATAAAAAGTAGAATAGAACCCCTTTTATTCGTGTAATGGAACTACGAATGAAGGCTGTTATACCATTTTTTTTCTTGATTTGTTTTGGCGCAAAATCTTATGCTCAACAACAAGAACCGGATACCACTTCCCTTAAAAAAATTGTTTTAGATGAGGTTTTCGTTTCTGCCATAAGGGTTACTCAAGAAACTCCTGTAACGTTTTCCAATTTAGAAAAGGATGAAATAATGCCAAGGAACCTTGGTCAGGACATCCCTGTTCTTATGAACTTTTTACCCGCCGTTGTAACAACTTCAGATGCCGGGGCCGGAGTAGGGTATACGGGTATACGCGTTAGGGGAAGTGATGCCACCCGGGTTAATGTTACTATTAATGGAATACCTTATAATGATTCTGAATCACACGGAACTTTTTGGGTGAATTTGCCCGATTTTGCATCCTCCACGGAGAACCTGCAATTACAGCGTGGAGTTGGAACATCAACAAATGGCGCGGGGGCTTTTGGGGCAAGTTTAAATATTTTGACAGAAGCTACCTCGCTGGAAGCCTATGGACATATATCATCTTCCTATGGCAGCTTTAATACCCTGCGTAATAATATTAAGTTCAGTACAGGATTGTTAAATGAACACATTGAAATTTCCGGGAGATTATCCAGAATAACATCTGATGGCTATATTGACAGGGCTTCTTCTGAACTGGATTCCTATTTTTTACAAGGTTCTTATGTTGATGATAATACATTGATTAAAGCACTCCTTTTCGGAGGACACGAGGTTACTTACCAGTCATGGTTTGGCATTGATGCCGAAACTCTTGCTACTGACAGGACTTTTAACCCGGCCGGTATGTATACCGATGAAAATGGTAATACTCAGTTTTATGACAGGGAAGAAGATAATTATAAACAAGATCATTTTCAGCTACTCTGGAATGAGAATATATCACCTTTATGGAGCACAAATATTGCATTTCATTATACCAAAGGACGCGGTTACTTTGAGCAGTTTAGAGAGGATGATGATTTTGCAACCTATGGATTTACCCCAATAGAGGTTGATGGAGAGGTGGTGAATACAACAGACTTAATCCGTCGCCGTTGGCTTGATAATGATTTTTACGGAACAGTATTTTCAGCTAAATATCAAAAAGAAAGAATAAACCTCATCATTGGTGGAGGGTGGAATTCCTATAAAGGAGATCATTTTGGTGAAGTAATTTGGGCGCGTTTTGCAGGAAATAGTATGATTAGGGATAGATATTACGATGATGATTCCAAAAAAACAGACTTCAATGTGTTCGGAAAAATAAATTATGAGATTGCTCAAAATTGGAGACTTTTTGGAGATTTACAATTTAGAAATGTACAATACAGGGCAAACGGTGTTGAAACTGGAATGGTAGATGATACATTTAATTTCTTTAATCCTAAACTTGGTGTCACCTATGATCTTAATAATGCAAATAATTTATACCTCTCCTTTGCGGTTGCCAATCGTGAACCTAACAGGAATGATTATGAGAATGGCAATCCTAAACCAGAAAAACTGAATGATTTTGAACTGGGTTGGCGGTATATCACACCTTCTGTTCAGGTAAGCACCAATATATATTACATGAGATATAAAGATCAGTTGGTATTAACCGGAGAACTCAATGATGTAGGAGCCCCACTCCGGGCGAATGTTGGTGACAGTTATCGTCTTGGTCTTGAAGTTGATGCCAGTATTGGTATTGGTAAGCGCTTCAAATTACAACCCAATATAGCACTGAGCACAAATAAAAATATTGATTTTCTTTTTCAGAGAGATGGGGAGTTACAAAACTTGGGGAATACCAACATTGCCTACTCCCCTGATATTGTGGCGGGTAACATTCTTAGCTACTTGCCAAATGAAAAATTTCAAATGTCGTTACTTACAAAATATGTTGGAAAACAATTTATGGGAAATATTGATGCGGAAGGTTCTGTTCTTGAGGACTATTCTCAAACAGATTTAAATATACAATACACTTTCATTACAAATTCATTCATAAAAAGCATTGTACTCTCAGGCCTGATTAATAATGTTTTTAATGCAAAATTTGTGTCCAACGGCTACTTTTTTACCTATGATGACGATTTTTCCAATCCGGGAACTATAACTACAATTGAGGGTGCCGGATACTACCCACAGGCCGGGATAAACTTTTTAATAGGAGCGACATTTAACTTCTAAGGTTATCTAGTAGTAATTTAGGATGTTTTACCTTTTTCTCAGTTGGAAATTACAACCGTTGTTCCATCAAATGAAGTGTTATAAAATAAAAGGTCATAATAGCGTTCCCCGTCATCAGGCCTGTCTAATTGTTGTCCGGTAAACAAACTATATTCAAAATCTTCGCATGAACAAATTACAGTTTGACTATTGAGATCCATTGTAGAACAGGCGTTTGGAGCATGATTTGGGCAACTGGCTTCCCAGGCAAAAAATTGGTCAAAACCCGTATTGATTACAAAAACACCCCTTATTCCAACGCCCTGGTTTCCAATATATATTGCATTTCCTGTGTTGGTTAAAGGACTATATAAGGGTAAATTAAGATTAGCTTCAAATCTGAAACCAACATCCAGCAAATAAGGATTCCGGTTTTCTTCATCTTTACTACAGGCAAGAAGCAAAATAAAAACTAGCCAAAGGCATATTCTTTTCATATAATAATGAGATTCAAATAAGATATCTTAAACAAAATTGAACAAAAAATATGTATCTTTGCGTTAAATCCTCTTTAAAAAAGGGGATTTTCTTATCAGTTAAACCTCATTTTGATGAATTGCTCCACTTAATGTGTTTATCTTAAATTAGTTAAATCAAAATGGTAGTTTAAACTAATCCTGCGTTTTCGTAGGATTTATTGTTATATGTTTTTGGGCAAGCTTAATATGTTCAATAAATAATGAAGTTATGAGTGATGTGTCATATTACACTGCTGAAGGATTAAAAAATCTCAAAGAAGAATTAAATTACCTGAGGGATGTTGAAAGACCTAAATCCTCTCAGGCAATCGCTGATGCAAGGGATAAGGGTGATTTATCTGAAAATGCCGAGTATGATGCGGCTAAGGAAGCACAGGGATTACTAGAATTAAAGATAGCTAAACTGGAGGAAACTTTGTCAAATGCCAGATTAATTGATGAAACTCAACTAGATACTTCTAAAGTACTGGTACTTTCGACTGTAAAACTTAAAAACCAACAAAATGGCATGGTTTTAAGCTACACACTTGTAGCTGAAAGTGAAGCGGATTTAAAGTCTGGAAAAATTTCTGTTACTTCACCAATTGGCAAAGGCCTTCTTGGTAAAGAAGTTGGAGAGGTTGCGGAAATTACAGTACCCAATGGGACACTAAAATTTGATATTCTTGAAATAAGCAGGAATTAAAAAACTTTAATTTTTTATATTTAATCCTGTCAATATTGACAGGATTTCTTTTTAACAAATAATTGATTGTGGCAAGTATTTTTACTAAAATAATAAATGGCGATATACCTTCTTACAAAATTGCAGAAGATGATAATTATTTTGCCTTCCTGGACATTAATCCTAACGCAGCGGGGCATACCTTATGTGTACCTAAGAATGAAGTGGATAAAATAATGGATATGGAGGAAGCTGAATATTTAGGGTTAATGGCATTTTCCCGAAAGGTTGGTAAAGCCATTGAAGCAGCTATAGATTGTCAACGAGTGGGGATTACAGTGATAGGTTTGGAGGTGCCCCATGTACATGTACATCTTATTCCCTTAAGTAAGATGGCAGATGCAACCTTTATGAACAAAATGAAATTTTCACCAGAAGAATTTGAAGATATTGCCCGAAAAATTCGTTCTAAAATGAAATAATACCGCTTTGGAATAGGTAGAATAAAGCACTGACAATAATAATAGGCGACAGTATAAGAATATAAAATAATACAGTGAATTTTGTGCTCGCTTTTTCCGGATTAACCATTTTTTGGTAATACTCAAATATCCGCTCAATATCTTCAGTCCAATTTACGGGGTAAATAATACTTTCACATGTATTGCATTTAATTTGATGACTAACCTTAGCGGTAATCTTATGATAAAGCCTTCCAAATAAGTGCTTTTGATAAAACGTAATTTTCATGTCCTGATTAAAGCATTCAGGGCAATTATTCGTGATGTCGGCCTCTTTAATAACAACTAATTTTTCTTTTGCCATTATTGCTGATCTGATTTTATTGATATCTGCATTATAGTACCTTCCTTGCTCGAAGAAAGCACTCTTACTTTTCCTTTATGATACTCCTCAATTATCCTTTTAACAAGAGATAATCCTAGACCCCAGCCTCTTTTTTTTGAAGTGTAACCAGGATTAAAAATAGAATTGAAGTCTCCTTTCGCTATTCCATGTCCGGTATCCGAAATTAATATATTAACAAATTTGCCGTCCGGAACAATTTCGATGGCAATATCACCTTTGCCTTTCATGGCGTCAATTCCATTTTTGACCAAATTTTCAATGGTCCAATTATATAAAGAACGGTTTAAAAGTACGGGAAGTTCTTCAACCTTAGAGGAAAAAGTAAAATGAATAAGTTTAGAACTTCTGAGTTTTAGATATTCAAAGGCACTCCTGGTTTCTTTAACAATGTCGTGTTCTTGAAGTTTTGGGAGTGAACCTATTTTAGAAAAACGATCTGTTATGTTCTGTAATCTTCCAATATCTTTCTCAATTTCTTTGGTAATATCCGGGTTTATTTGTTCGCTCTTCAATAGTTCATTCCAACCAAGAAGTGAGGTTAACGGGGTGCCAATCTGGTGGGCAGTTTCCTTTGCCATTCCCGCCCATAGTTTGTTTTGTTCCGATGCTTTGTTGGTTTTAAAGAAAAAGAAGATAACTGCAGCAAACAGAAATATGATTAATAAAAGAGCAATAGGGTAGTATTTTAATTTATTTAATACTTCTGAATTACCGTAATAGAGTGTAGCTAATTGCTCATTGTTATAATCAATAGAAATAGGTGTATTTTCTGCTTCAAATTTTTTTATCTTTTTCTTTAAATAAATTGTATCAACAACTAATTCTTCCGGCATGTTGTTGGTCCTTATGGATCCATCCATATTTACCAGAATCATAGGGGTAGAGGTATTGTTTTGAAAGATTTTAACGTGTAGATTCCCCAGATCCCTGTCCTCTGAAGACTGCAATAATTCAGACTGAGCTGTAGCCCAAATCTCCATTTTATGGCGCTCTTCTTCCTTGAATTTTTTAAAAAAACTATTGGTATTCCAAAGAATAAGACTCACAATAACAAAAGATGCTATTAATAGAAATAGATTTGAAGTCTTCTTTTGGGAATTAAAATTCATCCTTTCGGTTAATTAGCATTAAAGATAACTGAAATTGGCCTAAAATGTTGTGTTCTACAAGCGAGTTAAAGTTTTAAATGGGATACAATTTATATACCTTTGTTTTGATGCAAAAAGCTATATCGTTAATCCCTTCTGAAATTACTACCGGGCAGTTACATTCTTACCTTTTAGGTGCGGTTGGACCCAGGCCGATAGCTTTTGCAAGTACTATTGACGAAAAAGGAATTCCAAACCTTTCACCCTTTAGTTTTTTTAATGTCTTTAGTGCTAATCCACCTATTTTAATTTTCTCACCTGCCAGAAGAGTACGGGATAATACTACTAAGCATACACTAAATAATGTGCTTAAAACAAAAGAAGTGGTTATCAATATTGTAAATTACGAACTCGTACAACAAATGTCTTTGACCAGTACGGAATATGGTCAAAATGTAAATGAATTTACAAAGGCCGGATTAACCATGTTAGACTCAGATTTGGTTAAACCATTCAGGGTTGCGGAATCCCCTGTCCAGTTTGAATGTAAAGTTACAAAGGTTGAGACTTTAGGCAAGCAAGGGGGAGCTGGTAATCTGGTTTTTGCAGAAGTTGTTAAAATGCACATCCAGGAATCCATTTTAGATGAAAATGGTTCAATAGACCAATTTAAGATTGATCAGGTTGCACGAATGGGAGGTAATTGGTATAGCAGGGCCAATAAGGGCATGTTTGAGGTTCCAAAACCACTTTCCAAGCTTGGAATAGGGGTTGATAATATACCTGAAGACATAAGATCAATGAAAATGCTTACAGGGAACGATTTGGGCTTATTGGGAAATGTTGATAGAATTCCGGATAAAAATGATGTTGAAGAATTTAAAACAACAAATGATCAAATTAGGTCAATTGTCAAAAACAAGGATACAAAGGAATTACGTAGAATAACAAGAGAATATTTAGATAATAATAAGATACTTTCGGCATGGAAAGTATTGCTAATAAATACAGATTTAAATGGAAATACAAGGAAAAATTAAATTGATTGATGAGACTAAAACCTTTGGAAATAACGGTTTTAGAAAAAGAGAGGTGGTTATTACAACTGAAGAACAGTATCCCCAACATATATTGGTGGAATTCGTTCAGGATAAGTGTGATTTGCTTAATAAGCATAATGTTGGAGAAACTGTAAAGATTAGCATTAACCTAAGAGGAAGAGAATGGACAAACCCTCAAGGGGAGGTTAAATATTTCAATTCTGTTCAAGGATGGCGAATTGAAACTTTACAACCCGATCAAGGGGATAGTGGAATACCACCTGTGCCTCCAATTGAAGCATTTGAACCGGCCGAAGAACTAAATGAAGAAGATCATGACGATCTGCCATTTTAGATAAACGCCCTTTTCAGCTGCGGATTATTTTTAAGTTGACGGGTAATTTTAAGAACTGTTAAACTTGAAAAACAAGAATAGCGATATTTACTTTTTAACAGAGCTGTTAGAATTTCCTCCAGCAGATAATGCTAATGCCGATGGTTTACTGGCAGTTGGAGGGGATTTATCTCCTGAAAGATTACTGCTGGCATATAAATCAGGGATATTTCCCTGGTTTAATGACGATTCTTTGATCTTATGGTGGAGTCCGGATCCCCGCATGGTCTTATTCCCTCATAAGATTAGGATTTCTAAAAGTATGCGACAAATTTTGTCGGGTACCCGGTTCACTTTAACCAGGAATAAATGTTTTAAGGAAGTTCTGGAAGCCTGTGCCGAAATAGAGAGAATGGGGCAGGAAGGTACCTGGATTACCAATAGTATGAAAGAGGCCTATTTACGATTGCATGATCTCGGGTTTGCAAAGTCGTATGAAGTTTGGGAAAATGAAAAATTAGTAGGAGGCCTTTACGGAATTGATCTGGGACAGGTATTTTGTGGTGAAAGTATGTTTTCTAAGGCGAATAACGCATCCAAATTTGCATTTATTAATCTGGCCAGGGACCTCGAAGAGCGTAACTATAATTTCATAGATTGTCAGGTTTATACTAAGCATTTGGCAAGCTTAGGAGCCGAAGAAATCCCGAGGAAAGAATTCCTGAAACTATTGCAGAACAGCATTTAGCGTTGTAAGAAAGAGGAATCTGTTTAGAGTGGATCAAGAATAATTATAGTATAGGTTGTATTTTTTCTAACCTCATGAAACCAAGTAGAAATCGTTTATTCCTGGTTAATATAGAACATGATCATAATTGGCCGGAAGGGATTCCTTCATTTTTTTAAAAGCTCCATCCGCTCCAAATAAAATTTCATAGTCTATAAACGCATCTTGAATTTTTCCTCGTACGATTAAATCGTAATTTACAGATGGGATTAACAGATTTTGAAATGCATTTTTAAATGTAGTTTCAATCATTTCACTGGAGGTAACAATATACTGCTGGTAAATCTTTCTTATTTTATGTTTCACAAACTTTTCTTTTAGAAACTTTGTGATTTCCATCCATGAATCTGAAGGGACATCTACTTCTTTAATTAGAATTTCAAAATTCTGAGGACTGCCCCATTTATCAAATTCAATATTATAATTCAATTTATCCTTTTTAAACTTTGCTCCATAAGTTGTTCGAGAGGTATCGGTTTCTTTATAGAAACGCATTTTTTTATAACCTTGAAGTTTGTCATTAATGAAAGTATGAGCTGCCTCTGGGAACTGATTTTTTTTAATGCGGTGTTCCCGCTCAACCTTTACCTGAGAATTAACAATTGTGAACTGAAATAAGATCAATACTAAAACTGGCAAACTCTTATACCTCTTCATATCTAAAACAATTTATCTCATGATCATTTACCATTCCTGTAGCTTGCATATGGGCATATACCACTGTACTACCCACGAATTTGAAGCCTCTTTTTTTAAGGTCTTTGCTAATGGTGTCAGATAAAGCCGTATTTGCAGGGCCTTCTTTGTGGTTCTCAATTTTATTTTTTATGGGTTGGTCATCTACAAAGTCCCAAATGTATGAACTGAAACTTCCTAATTCTTTTTGTATCTCGAGAAATGCCCGGGCATTGGTAACGGTAGCTCTAATTTTAAGTTTGTTCCGAATGATACCTGCATCCTGCAGCAAAGCGTCAATTTTTAGTTGATTGTAGGTTGAAATCTTTTTATAATCAAAATTGTCAAAGGCTTTCCTAAAATTTTCTCTTTTCTTAAGTACAGTCAGCCAACTTAGTCCTGCCTGAAAGGTTTCAAGGACAAGGAATTCAAATAAGGTTGCATCATCTTTTACCGGCACGCCCCATTCTTTATCGTGATAAGCTTCATACAGCTCATTTCCCAAACACCAACCACATTTGTGAATTTGCATTAGTCCAGATCTTTTATATAAAGATATGGCATAAATCTGAATTGAATTATTTAAGCAAGATATGCTGTTCAGAGTCAGATAAGGATTGTTGTCATGAGGAGCAAAAATTAATATATATGTTGTTATTTTACAAACCAAACGACTAAACCGAAATGCAAAAAAACAATACAAGAACAATGACAGATTTAATAAGGGATAGCTTATATAATGCCATGTCTTATTACGAATATCGAAAATTAGTAGACGAGTTCGCACAACTGGGAAAAACAACCGGTAACGAACAGCAAGAATCTCTGATTAACTATACGCAATTAAATAGTAAGCGTATGAAGCGTTGGGATAAAACAATTAAACTCCCGGAATGGGGAAACGAACTACTAAAGAAATTTGACAAACCGGTTCTTTGGATCGTTTTAACCGAAAGTTGGTGTGGGGACGCTGCCCCTTCAATTCCTGTAATGAACAAATTGGCAGAATCTTCGGCAAATATTACATTAAAGTTGGTTTTGAGGGATGAGAATCCCGAATTAATGAATCTTTTTCTTACTAATGGTAGCCTGTCAATTCCTAAACTCATCATGGTGGATCAGAAGAGTATGCAAGTCTTAAATACATGGGGTCCAAGACCTTCTAAGGCAACCAAAATGGCAGAAGCATATAAAGCAGAATACGGTGAACTTAGTCCGGAATTTAAGCAAGACTTGCAGCTTTGGTATAATAAAGACAAAGGTGTAAATATCCTGGATGATCTAAAGGAATTACTTACTTTGAAATAGGTAGGTAATAGTTCCTTTTTGTGTAGTTCTTGACGAGGAACTGAATTTTGCCTTTAGGGCATAGGAAATAGCGTTATCCACAAGGCAGCCATTGGATGTATTAGAGCTTTTTGCATTAAAATTAGCATCAACTACATTGCCTGAAGCATCTACTTCAATATTCACCACAACTCTACCCCCCTCAATACAGGTGTAAATGGGTGGCGGAAGCACATAATTAGAACGATCAACTAATGAATATGAAATGGAAGTCTTTCTTTTTTCAAGCTTATTTGTAAATTCTTTTTTCTTTGCCTCAGCTTCCTCTAGTTGTTGTTTTTTTTCCTCTCTATTTTTTACTAGATCCTTAAGACTGGCCGCATATCCCGAATCTGAATTCAAAAATTCTTTGAATTCATCTTCATTCATCGAAGCTTCTTTTTCTTCTAATATTTCTTCAAGTGTTTTTAGAGGTTCCGGTTCTTCCAAGCTGGATTTGGCTGTTTCGTTAAAAGCCATGTGACTTTTTATGGGATCTGCTTTTGCCATCTCTTCCTGCCTCTCCAATTCTTCAATTATTTTTTCAAGTTCCTCGTCGGCCAAGCTCAGTTCAATTATATACTCTTCCTGCTCCTTAGTTCCCAAGTGAATATTAAAAAGTAACAATATCACTATAGAAAGAGAGAAGAAAGTAATTATAATAGAAAGCTGACTTCGATTCAGGTCCATATTGCTATAACCAACTTTTTAATAATATATTTCACTCAATAGCTCATTTTAAAGCTGTTAAACTTTCATCATTTCTTTAAAATTAGCCGGTGTCACCGCATTATTTACGTTATAACCCCCTATTTTGGTTCTTCTAAGGGATGATAAGTGGCCTCCGGAATTCAATGCTTTTCCAAAATCATGGGCGATAGATCTAATATATGTGCCTTTACTACATTTTATCCTGAATTGTAATTCGGGCAGATTTATATCCAAAATCTCAAATTCCAATATTTCTACAATCCGGGCTTTTATCTCCAATTCCTTACCTTCTCTTGCATATTCATACATTCGCTTTCCATCTTTTTTCAAGGCTGAAAAAACAGGAGGTTTTTGAGCGATCTGTCCGAGAAACAAAGCTTTTGTCTTGTGAATTAGTTCATGGGTGATATGATCTGTTGGATATACATTATCCACTTCTGTCTCTAGGTCGTAAGAAGGGGTTGAAGAACCTAATGTTATGGTGCCCTCATATTCTTTGGGCATACCTTGAAATTCATGAATCCGTTTCGTGAATTTCCCCGCACAAATTAATAAAAGCCCACTGGCGAGGGGGTCTAGAGTTCCGGCATGGCCAACTTTAATTTTTTTTAATTCGTATCTTTTTCTAATCGCCCATTTTACGGCATTAACAGCCTGAAAGGATGACCATTCCAAAGGTTTGTCAATTAGAATAAGTTGCCCTTTTAAAAAATCTTCCTTGGTTTTCAAGACAATAAATTAGGAGAAAAGATACATAATTAAGGATTTAACCCCAAAGACCAAAGCCAATGGCAATACATCCAACAACAAAACAATAAATAGCAAAGTAACTTAACTTGCTTTTTTTTACGAGTTGAATCATCCAGGTACATGCCGCTAAACCAGCTATGAAGGCAGCTATAAAACCTGCGCCCATTGCAATAGTTTGCTCACTTTGAAACTGGAGCTCTCCACCAATAATATCTTTAGCCATTTTACCTATTATAAGAGGCACAACCATTAAAAATGAGAATCGGGCAGCTTTAGTCTTATCTACACCCAGCAATACGGAAGTGGATATTGTAGCTCCACTCCTGGAAATACCCGGTAATATGGCAATTGCCTGAGAAACGCCTATGACAAAAGCATTTAAATATGTTACTTTTTTCTGAGTTTCTCTAGCCTTATCCGCAAGGTATAGGAGCAAAGCTGTAATAAGAAGCATATAGCCTACAAATGCTACATTACCTCCAAAAAAACCTTCCAGCTGCGTTTCGAACAGTAATCCCACAAGTGCTGCAGGAATCATAGATATAACGATCTTTAAAGAAAAACGGGTTTCCTCGTTCCACTTAAATTGAAATAATCCTTTGATAATTTCCCATACGTCTTGCCTAAATACTACAATTGTACTTAGGGCTGTGGCAAAATGCAGCACCACAGTGAACAATAGGCTTTCCTCCGGGATAGAGTTATCGCCCAAAATGGCCTTCCCTAATTCCAGATGACCACTGGATGAAACAGGTAAAAACTCCGTTAATCCCTGGACTATGCCAAGGATAATTGCGTCTATGATTTCCAATTAATTATTTTTCTTCTTATGCGGATTTAATAAAATGGCATATATCTCAATCCCTAAACCTATTAGGACTAACGTTGGTGCCAATCGAATTCTTCTGAAGTTATATATATCCGGATTAAATACATTTGGGTCATCACTTCCTCCTCCGCTCATTAAAATAAATCCAAGAGCCATACAGGCAAGCCCTATAAACATAAAGAGATAGTTTCTTCTCTGGAAGATAAATTCAGGCTTTGGAGCCTGACTTTGCTTATTTTTTTGCTTTTGACTCATGCTGCAAATTTAATAATATAAATCATCTGTTCTGAGATTAAGAAAACGTTGTGTGGCAAAATAAGTACTAATTAATGAAATAAGCACACCTAAAACAAAAACACTAACAAAGAGGATACTCAATATCATAAAGTCCTGTAAAAGGTTTAATTCTGGGAAATTCATGTCAACATAATAGAGAACAGTTCCCAATGCCATAAGTGCTATTAATGAACCCAGCATTCCTAATTTAATATTTGTCCAAATAAAAGGCCTTCTGATAAACCTTTTTGTAGCACCCACCATTTGCATTGTTTTTATAATAAAGCGTTTAGAATATATGGACAAGCGGATAGAACTATTAATTAATAAAACAGCTATAAGCGTAAAAATGGCACTAGCTATTAATATCCAGAAGGAAATCCTTTTTACATTATCTGTGAGCAGCGCAATAAGAGGCTTATCATAACTTACTTCTTCTACATAGTCCTTTTTGGCCAATTCTGATGCAATTTCCTCTACTTGTTCTGTGGATACAAAATCTGCTTTTAAAGCCACATCAATTGAATTTTTAAGAGGATTATATCCCAAAAAGTCCAGGAAGTTTTCACCAATTTCTGCACTGTGCACCTCAGCTGCTTCTTCTTTGGAGACATAGACCGCAGATTTAGTATAATCTGACATTACAAGGCTTTTCTGCAATTGATCAACTTCAACTTCCTTGGCATTGTCCTTTAAGAAAACAGATATTTTGATTTGTTCTTTAAAATGATCCGCTAATTTTTTGGTGTTTAGTACCAGAAGACCTAAAACACCCAATAAAAAAAGCACAAGTCCAATACTCAAAACCACTGAAAAGTAGGAAGAGATCAATTTGCGTTTTTGATAGCGTTCAAAAGATTTGCTCATAGTGGCATATGAATACGTAAAAATAGGAAAGTAAATTGAATAAACTTATTTTTGCGCGGTATCGGTTATAAACAAAAATTATGAGCTATAATTTTAGGGAGATTGAAGCTAAATGGCAAAGATATTGGGCGCACAAAAACACATTTAAAGCGATCAATGGCTCGGAGAAGGAGAAGTATTATGTTTTGGATATGTTTCCTTATCCCTCAGGGGCTGGTCTTCATGTTGGACACCCTTTAGGTTATATAGCCAGTGATATTTATGCCCGTTACAAAAGACATAAAGGATTTAATGTTTTGCATCCAATGGGCTATGATTCTTTTGGACTTCCGGCGGAACAATACGCCATACAAACAGGACAACACCCATCTATTACCACGGAGACCAATATAGCCAGATATAGAGAGCAACTGGATAAACTAGGATTCTCATTTGACTGGCAGAGGGAAGTTCGTACTTCTGACCCAAATTATTACAAATGGACACAATGGGTATTTATTCAACTTTTTAATTCCTGGTACAATAAAAGCAAGGATAAAGCTGAAAAAATAGAACAGCTTATAGAAATTTTCAAAAAAGAAGGGAATACCAATATCAACGCATCCTGTGACGAAGACACCCCATTATTTACTGCCGCAGAATGGAATGAGCTGAATTCAAAAAAACAGGAAGAATTATTATTAAAGTACAGGTTGACCTACTTAGCAGATACAGAGGTTAATTGGTGTCCTGCCCTTGGAACTGTTCTTGCTAATGATGAAATTGTTAATGGAGTCTCTGAGCGTGGAGGACATCCAGTGGAACGAAAAAAAATGACCCAATGGAGTATGCGTATTACGGCGTACGCACAACGCCTGCTCGATGATTTACAAAAAGTAGATTGGCCTCAGTCTCTTAAGGACGCCCAGGCAAATTGGATTGGCAGGTCTGTAGGTGCTTCGGTTACTTTTAATACAATACCTTCAGATAATAACAATATCTCCCACCCCATTGAGGTATTCACTACCCGGCCGGATACAATTTTTGGGGTTAGTTTTATGACTCTTGCTCCAGAGCATGAATTGGTATTAAAAATAACAACAAAAGAACAGAGAGAGGAAGTTGACAACTACGTTCAAATCACTTCCAAACGATCTGAACGAGATAGGTTGGCAGATGTAAAAACTATCACTGGTGTTTTTACGGGCGCATTTGTTGAACATCCTTTTACCAAGGAATCAATACCGATTTGGATAGGAGATTATGTTTTAGCCGGCTATGGGACAGGAGCGGTTATGTCTGTACCAAGTGGCGACCAACGCGATTATGATTTCGCAAAGCATTTTAATATCCATATTCCTAATATTTTTGAAGGCATAGATATATCCGAAGAAGCATTTGCAGATAAGGAATTGACCATAATTGCCAATTCTGAGTTTTTAAATGGATTAAATTATAAGCAAGCCACTAAAAAAGTAATCTCCGAACTGGAAAATATTGGTCAGGGGAGAGGGAAAGTTAACTATCGGCTTAGAGATGCAGTTTTTAGCCGTCAACGCTATTGGGGTGAGCCTTTTCCCGTATATTATGTTGATGGAATGCCTAAAATGATTGATGAAGACTGCCTTCCCTTGAAGTTACCGGAAGTAGAAAAGTATTTGCCAACAGATACCGGGGAACCACCATTGGGGAATGCTACAGAATGGGCCTGGGATATGCAGAAATCTAAGGTGGTGAACAATAGTTTAATTGACCATGTAAAAATTTTCCCCTTAGAGCTCAATACAATGCCCGGATGGGCAGGGAGCTCACAATATTTTAACCGGTATATGGATCCGGAAAACGATAAGGCAATCTTCTCCCAGGATGCTATTAACTACTGGAAGGAAGTAGATCTTTATATTGGTGGTGTTGAACATGCCACAGGCCATTTATTATACTCCCGTTTTTGGCAGAAATTTATGTTCGACAAGGAATTGGTTCCTCATGAAGAGTATGCTAAAAAATTGATTAATCAGGGGATGATTCTGGGTACAAGTGCCTTTGTTTATAGAGAGGAAGGAACAAATAAATTGATATCCAAAGGTTTAATAAATGACATAAATGTAAGTCCATTACATGCCGATGTATCTTTGGTTAATTCTTCAGATGAATTGGATATTGAAGCATTTAAAGAGTGGAGACCAGAGTTTAAAGATGCTGAGTTTGTTTTGGAAAATGGAAAATACATTGTTGGCCGTGAGGTTGAAAAAATGTCCAAATCTAAATACAATGTCGTAAACCCGGATGAAATATGTGAGGAATATGGTGCAGATTCCCTGCGTATGTATGAAATGTTTCTTGGGCCACTGGAACAGGCGAAACCGTGGAATACGGCCGGGATCTCAGGAGTATATGCTTTTCTAAAAAAACTATGGCGGCTTTATCATTCCGGCCCTGATGGTGATTTTCAGATTACGGAGAAGCCACCTTCAAAAGAAGCGCTAAAATCACTTCATAAAACAATCAAAAAAGTGGAAGAGGATATTGTAAATTTCTCATTCAATACTTCGGTAGCAACCTTTATGATTTGTGTTAATGAGCTTTCTGCCCAAAAGTGTACGAGCAGAGATATACTGGAGCCCCTTGCAATTTTGATCTCACCCA
>Ga0209013_10000579_pt1 | contig 33108 bp, 34 predicted proteins | sample Cruoilmetagenom2_FD_187291 | JGI IMG/M metagenome (GOLD analysis project Ga0209013, IMG submission 187291) | Oil polluted marine microbial communities from Coal Oil Point, Santa Barbara, California, USA - Sample 2 (SPAdes) (version 2) | ecosystem: Environmental > Aquatic > Marine > Oil seeps ...
ATATTTTCCCTGGTAACTACCGTGATACTTTTGACACAAGCTTTTAATTAAATATGAAGGAAGGAAATAAATTTGATTTAGACATACAATCATTTGATATAAAAGAATACCTTTTTAAAGTAGCGAGCTATTGGAAACTTTTTGGTATCGTCATAGTTATAGCCCTAATAACGGCTAAAATTGTGAATATGAGAACTCAAAATATTTTTAATTTAAAGAGTTTGATTACGGTAAAGGAAGAACAAAACCCATTGTTTTCCTCTAGCACAAATATAGCTTTCAATTGGGGAGGTCCAAGCGATAAGGTGGAAACAATAATTGCAATTTTGAAATCAAGATCTCATAATGAAAAAGTGGTATCAAGATTAAATTTTAATATTGATTATTTGATAGATGGATCTTACCGAAAAGTTAATGTATTTGGCAATGTTCCCTTCCGTATTGAATTGGATACTTTAAAATACCAACTTCAAGGTAGAGAAATTAAATTTGAATTCGTAAATAATGATGAAGTCAAAATTTCCATGGAGTTGGATGATGAAATAAATACTCTTATAAATTATAGCTTGAACGATACAAAATCTTTTGTACCAAGTGAAGATAATTTAGAATATTCAGAAGTTTTTTCAACAGACTCAACTATTGAATCTCCGTATTTTAATTTTAAAATCCTTAATGAAAATCCGCTTTTCGATTTGTCGGATAAGACCTATTATATACGCTTTAATAATTTTGATAATGTAGTTAAGAAATATCAAAATATCGAAGTTTCTACCTTAAAGAAAGGAACTTCTATCATTGAATTAAGTTATGAAGGTCCAAACAAAAAACAATTGGAATCCTTTATTAATACTACTATTGAGGTATTGGATAACGATCAAAGGGCGCAAAAAATAAGTTATGCACTTAGAACTAAAGAATATATTGATGATCTATTTAAAATTGAATCGGATAGTTTACAAGTTATTGAAAACGACTTGGGCTCTTTTAAGCAATCTAATCAAATATATAATCTGTCAGCGGAAGGATCTAGTTTACTGAATGAAGTAACTACTTTGGATAACGATGCCTTGGCTTTACAAAACAAAATCGAATATCTAAATAACCTCTATAGTTATTTAAAGAATAACAGTACAATATATAGTGATAATATTCCGGCCCCGGCTATTGTAAATATAGAAGATCCTAATATTTCCAAAAGTTTGAATAATTTAATATTATTATCGAAAACTAAAGAAGGAATGGAAAGGAGTGTAAAAGCAACTTATCCTCCATTAATTAGAATTAATGATGAAATTGATATTGAACGTAATATTTTACTGGAACAAATAGAATCATTAAAGTCTACAACCATTAATAGTCTAAATAGTGTTAATAGAAAGTTGTCACAAAGTAATTCTAAGTTGAGCAAGCTTAATCCGAAAGAGCAAAAGCTACTCTATTTTCAACGAAAATATAATATTACAGAATCCAATTACAACTATCTAAAACAAAAAAGTTATGAGGCTGGAACTGCAATAGCAGCAAATGTTTCAGATATAAAAATTCTCGATAGAGCAAAAGATGTAGGTCAAAAACCCATCAAACCCAAAAAAGCATTTAATTATTTAATTGCATTGATGTTAGGAGTTATGTTACCTATGTTGTATATATTGACAATAGAAACTCTAAATAATAAAATACAATCTGTTGAGGAAATTGAAAAAGCATATAAAATTCCTGTTCTTGGGGTTATTGGTAGAAATCCATATGGACAGAGTAGGTTAATAGTAAATAAAAAACCAAATTCCACAATTGCAGAATCATTTAGAGCCTTACGATCCAATATGCAATTCTTAATTAAGAATGATGTCAAATCTAAAACTATAATTGTTACTTCTTCGGTTAGTGGAGAAGGGAAGACCCTATGTGCGGAAAATATGGCAACGGTATTTGCAATGAGTGGAAAAAAAACCATTTTGGTTGGGCTTGACCTAAGAAAACCAAAGATGCATACCGATTTTGAGGCCAGTAATGACATAGGTGTTGTGAACTATTTGATTAAGGAAAAAGATCTCCATGAGGTAATTAAAAAGACACAAATTGAAAATTTAGATATTATAACCTCAGGGCCCGTACCTCCTAATCCTTCGGAATTGATTATTGGAGATACTACAAATGAACTTTTTGAAATACTTCGAAAAGAATATGAGTATATTATTATTGACACACCTCCAGTTGGTTTAGTTGCAGATGCTTTGGAACTTTTTAAGTACTCAGACGCAATAATGTATATGATCCGACAAAATTATACACAACGTGGTATGCCTAAAATGATGGATGATAAATATAAAAATAGTGAGGTTAAAAACATAAGTTATGTACTAAATGATTTTACCATCAAAAATAGTTACGGTGGTAGTTACGGATACGGATACGGATATGGATATGGATATGGATATGGATATGGAAAATACGGCAATGCTTATCACACTGTAGAGAAAAGGAGAATCTTAGATCGGATCTTAAATCGTTTTAGAAAAACTTAGAGAAAAGAAATACGTATCAAACATAGATGTATTTTACTTTTTGAATGATACATCTTTTAGTACATTGAAATTAAGATAACAACTCTTTAGATTTTAAAATTCCGTAATTTTTAAAAATTAGTAACCACTTTATTCATTGTTTGTGAATTAAAAACTAATTAATAGCTTATAGATAATGTTGAATATTTCTAAGAGTTTGTAATTAAAACAATATAACTCGAATCAGACGTTCTAATAGAATAGAATAAGTGTGAAGATAAATTAATAATTACACCATTATTTAGACGATAAAAAATTGAAATATGAAGAATACTAAAATTTGCATTATTGGATTAGGCTATGTCGGTTTGCCATTGGCTGTAGAATTTGGAAGAAAATTTAAAGTGATTGGATTTGACATAAATAAATCAAGGATTAGTGAATTAAGAAACAATGTTGATCATACACTTGAAACTTCCTCAGAGGATTTAGCAAGCGTAAATGTAAGCTCTCTTAATTCTTTAAACACTTCTGAAACAGGATTATGGATAACTGATAATATAGAAGAAATTTCGAATTCTAATTTCTATGTAATAACAGTTCCAACCCCTATTGACAGTAGTAACAGACCAGATCTAACTCCTTTATACAAAGCTAGTGAAACTGTAGGCAAAGTCCTAAAACAAAATGATATTGTTGTTTATGAATCCACAGTTTTTCCTGGAGCTACGGAGGATGAGTGTGTTCCGATTCTGGAAAGATTTTCAGGATTGAAGTTTAATATTGATTTTTTTGCAGGCTACTCTCCGGAAAGAATTAATCCAGGAGATAAGGAACATACAGTAACAAAAATTTTAAAAGTCACTTCGGGGTCAACCCCGGAAATTGCTAGAAAAGTTGATGATATATATAAATCTATTATCACGGCCGGTACACATATGGCGCCTTCTATTAAAGTTGCGGAAGCGGCTAAGGTTATAGAAAATTCACAGAGAGATGTTAATATAGCATTTGTAAATGAGCTGTCGAGAATTTTTAGATTAATGAAAATCGACACTAATGAAGTATTGGAAGCCGCTGGGACGAAATGGAATTTTTTACCATTCAGACCTGGATTGGTTGGAGGACATTGCATTGGGGTTGATCCATACTATTTGGCCCACAAAGCAATTCAACTTGGTTATAACCCTGAAATTATTCTTGCGGGAAGAAGATTAAACGACAGTATGGGGCCGTATGTTGCTAAGCAAACAGTTAAATTAATGATTAAAAAAGACATTGCGGTAAACAATTCGAATGTCTTGGTGTTGGGAATAACATTTAAAGAAGATTGTCCTGACATAAGAAATTCTCGTGCTATTGATATAGTTAATGAGTTAAAATCATTTTCCATTAATGTGGACGTTTTTGACCCCTGGGCTTCCGCTGAAGAGGTTAAAAATGAATATGGGATAGATCTTATTTGCAAAAAAGAAGATGTAACAATCATTTATGATGCAGTTATACTGGCTGTTTCTCATAAAGAATTTCTAAAAATTGATCTGGATGATTTTGTTAATGGAAAACATGTTAAATTTGATGTAAAATCTATATTGCCTAAAGAGCTAACAGATAGTAGATTGTAACAAGTATATGGGATTACTTCCTCCCTCACTTTTAATATTTAAAAGCTCAAGTAATTTTAAATGAAAAATAAGAAAATATTAATTACCGGAGCTGCAGGTTTTATAGGACATCATCTTTCAAAACTTTTGGTCAAAGAGGGTTATGACGTAATAGGTTTAGATAATATAAATGACTATTACGACCCAAACTTGAAATTGGCCCGATTAAGAGATATGCAAATCGACGTATCTAATATAAAATATAATATAGCTTCTGATGGTGATATTACCTTTTATAAATTAGACCTTACCGATAAAACAAATTTACTCGGGTTATTTAAAAAGTATCGATTTGATTATGTGGTTAATTTGGCTGCCCAGGCTGGTGTTAGATATTCGTTAGAAAATCCGCAATCATATATTGACAGTAATATTACAGGATTTCTGAACATTTTAGAAGCATGTAGGGCATACCCGGTAAACCATCTGGTTTATGCATCTTCGAGTTCAGTTTATGGTTTAAATAAAAATGTACCTTTTTCAACAGAAGATCATACCGACCATCCATTAGCGATATATGCAGCTAGTAAGAAGTCAAATGAATTGATGGCACATTCTTATTCATATTTGTTTCAAATACCGTCTACGGGATTAAGATTTTTTACTGTTTATGGTCCTTGGGGAAGGCCTGACATGGCTTTACATATATTTACCGAAGCAATTGTAGAAGATAAGGAATTTGATGTGTTTAATTATGGAAATATGAGTAGGGATTTTACTTATGTTTTAGATATCGTAGAGAGCGTGAAGAGGCTAATTCCTCAACCTCCAACAAAAGATAACCCAAATTTTGATCCTTATAATCCTAACCCATCCATGAGCTCTGCACCTTATCAGTTATTCAATATAGGTAATAATAGTCCTGTTGCTCTAATGGATTATGTACGAGCTATTGAAAAAGCCTTAAACAAGAAAGGAAAAATAGTATATAAAGATATGCAACCCGGAGATGTAGAGTCAACTTATGCAAATGTTAAGAGCTTATTTGATTATATTAATTTTAAGCCAACTACCGACATTGAAACTGGAATCAAAGCATTTGTAGATAAATATTTAGAACTAAAAAATAAAAATGAATCCAAACCTTAAAATAGCAATTCAAGCTGCTCTGGAAGGAGGTGCTGAAATAATGAAAATATATCAAAATGATTTTGATGTTAAATATAAAAATGATAATTCTCCATTAACATTAGCTGATCAGAAATGTAATGATGTGATAAATTCTTATTTAATAGATACTGAGTATCCAATTATTAGTGAAGAAAATAAACAAAATACTTTTGACGAAAGAAAACAGTGGGAATCATGCTGGATCGTTGACCCCTTGGATGGAACGAAAGAGTTTGTTAAACGAAATGGCGAATTCACAGTTAATATCGCTTTGGTAAAAAATGGAAAGCCACTATTAGGTGTAATTTATGTTCCTGACACTAAAATTTTGTATTATGCTGATGTTCAAAAGGGAGTAACTTATAGAAGTGTATTAAAATCACATGATGAAAATTTAGAAGAATTATCTTCTAAGGCTAAATTAATACGGCCTAGCACTCAATCTAAAGACAAAATCAAAGTTGTTGGTAGCCGATCACATATGAGTATAGCAACTGAGGAATTTGTTGATTCTTTGAAAAAGAGATATAAAAATGTTGAAATAGTTTCTAAGGGAAGTTCTTTAAAATTTTGTTTAGTGGCCGAGGGAAATGCTGATGTTTACCCCAGATTTGCTCCTACAATGGAATGGGATACAGCCGCAGGACAAGCAATTTGTGAAGCAGTGGGTTTAAAGGTTATATCAAAAGAAACCAACGAACCATTACTTTACAATAAGGAAAATTTGTTGAACCCATGGTTTTTGGTAAGCTAGTGGAAATAGTTGTGACCAAAACTAATAGCAATTAATAATTAGTCAATAATGAAAGATATATCGAGAAAGAGGCATATAGCCAAAACATTAACTTGGAGGGTACTAGCGTCTCTAACAACCTTTATTGTTGCATTTATATTTTTTAGAGATGATCCTCATGTGACTGAAAAGGCAACTGCAGTTGCGCTTACGGAAGCCATTATTAAGATGGGTCTGTATTACTTTCATGAGAGAGTATGGTATAAGTCAAATTTTGGTTTAAAAACTAGAGAAGGTAAAAACGCCTAAAGTCATTCATGAAAAATATTATACGACATAATTACGCTATCTCAAAAGCAGATCGAAAAAAGTTAAATAAAAACAACTCTTTCCTAATATGGTTTACTGGATTGTCAGGTTCAGGAAAATCAACTTTGGCAAATGCATTAGAATATAAATTACACCATAAAGGAATTAGAACATATGCTTTGGATGGGGATAATATTAGAAAAGGGATAAACCATGATCTAACTTTTTCTCCGGAGGATAGAACAGAAAACATTCGAAGAATAGCAGAGATTGCTAATCTATTTATTGATGCAGGCACTATTGTTTTAGGAGCTTTTGTATCACCCTATAAAAAAGATAGGGAAAACATTAAAAATATCGTAGGAAATAGTAATTTTGTCGAAATTTTTGTGAATACATCCATAGAAGAGTGTGAAAAAAGAGATGTTAAAGGCTTGTACAAAAAAGCTAGGGCTGGAGAGATAAAAGATTTTACAGGTGTTAACGCACCTTATGAAGCTCCTGAAAATCCGGATGTAGAAGTGATAACAGATAATTCGACCATTGAAGAATCTGTTGAAATTATATTTAATAAGATAAATAAAAAAATATACAATGACTAAGTTCTATTTAAACTATTTAGATGAATTAGAATCTGAAGCTGTATTTGTGATGCGTGAAGTTTGGGCGCAGTTTGAAAATCCGGTTATTTTATTTTCCGGCGGAAAAGATTCTATAGTTTTAACACATTTAGCGAAGAAAGCATTTTATCCTTCTAAAATTCCATTCCCATTAATGCATATTGATACTGGTCATAATTTTCCTGAAACCATGAAGTTTAGAGATGATCTGGTTAAAGAACTTGGTGTACAATTATTGGTAGGCTCTGTACAGGAAGCAATTGATAATAAAAGAGTTGTGGAAGAGAAAGGTAAAAATGCCACAAGAAATTCACTGCAAATCACAACCTTATTAGACGCTATTGAAAGTAATCGTGTTGACTGTGCAATAGGAGGTGGTAGACGTGATGAAGAAAAAGCAAGAGCCAAAGAACGATTCTTCTCGCATAGAGATGATTTTGGTCAATGGACACCAAAGAATCAACGTCCGGAATTATGGAACTTATATAATGGCAGAATGCATGAAGGAGAAAATTTTAGAGCTTTTCCAATAAGTAACTGGACAGAAATGGATATTTGGAATTATATAAAAAGAGAGAATATTGATATCCCTTCTCTATATTTTGCACATAATAGAGATGTGGTGTACAGAAATGGGAGCTGGATACCGGTTTCCGAATTTTTGATGATTCAAGAAAATGAGGAAATAGTTAATAAAAAAATTAGATTTAGAACCTTAGGAGATATTACCATTACTGGAGGTGTTGAAAGTAACGCAGATACCTTAGCGAAAATTGTTGAGGAAGTATCAGCACTAAGAGAGACTGAACGAGGTAATAGAGCAGACGACAAACGATCGGAATCTGCAATGGAAGATAGAAAAAAGCAAGGTTACTTTTAAAATATAAAGATGGAAATAAATAAAAATCAATTATTACGTTTTACAACGGCAGGAAGTGTTGATGATGGTAAAAGTACTCTCATAGGAAGATTATTATACGACTCAAAATCAATTTTTGAAGACCAAATTGAAGCAATTGAAAAAACAAGTAAGAAAAAAGGATTGGAAAATATCGATCTGGCTTTATTCACTGATGGTTTGAGAGATGAAAGAGAACAAGGAATAACGATAGATGTTGCTTACAGGTATTTTACCACACCAAAAAGAAAGTTTATCATTGCCGATACTCCCGGTCATATACAATATACAAGAAATATGGTTACCGGAGCTTCAACAGCGAATGTTGCCATTCTGTTGATTGATGCCAGGAAAGGGGTCATAGAGCAAACTAAAAGACATTCTTATATTGCTTCCTTATTGCAAATATCACACATAATTGTATGTGTAAATAAAATGGATCTAGTCGGTTTTAAAGAAGAAATTTATAATGATATCATTCAAGAATATGAAGAGATTTCATCAAAAATGGCAATTAAAGATATTAGATATATTCCAATAAGTGCTCTTGATGGGGATAACGTGGTAAATAGATCGGAAAGAACTCCGTGGTATCAGAATGCTCCATTACTACATACTCTGGAAACAATGCATATCACAAGTGATAATAATATGATCGATGCACGTTTTCCAGTTCAGACAGTTTTGCGACCACAGGATGAAGGAAATCGTGACTACAGGGGTTATGCAGGTACGGTTGCCGGAGGGATATTTAGACCAGGCGATTCAATAAAAGTTTTACCATCTGGCTTTAGTTCTAAAATTAAATCCATTAATGTTTACGAAGATGACGTTGAAAGGGTTTTTGAAGGAATGAGTGCCGCTATTACATTAGAAGATGACATAGATATTAGTAGAGGTGATATGATCGTAAAGACCAATAACCTTCCAGAAGTCACTCAGGATCTTTCAGCAATGATATGCTGGTTCAATGAAAATTCTGCCAGGAGCAGGGCTAAATACACGTTGAAGCACACCACTAATGAGCCCAAAGCAATGATCAAGGAGATGGAATATAAAGTAAATATTGACACTTTAAAGAGGAGTGTAGACGATAAAGATATTAATATGAATGATATCTGTAAAGTTAAAATTCGCACGACCTCCCCTATAATGAAGGACGAATATGGTAGAAATAGGAATACTGGTAGTTTTATCTTAATAGATGATGCAACAAATGAAACTGTTGCGGCGGGCATGCTTATATAAGATCCAAAAAATTAAGTTTATTAAAGACTGTCAATTACGACAGTCTTTTTTTATTGTGTAAACTATTATATAGAGGTCGATAAAAGGTTTTATTCTATTATATTTGCACTTTCAAAAAAATGAATTATGAAAGCCGGAATTGTAGGATTACCAAATGTTGGAAAATCAACCTTATTTAATTGTTTATCAAATGCAAAAGCACAATCTGCGAATTTTCCCTTTTGTACCATAGAGCCGAATATTGGCGTTGTAAATGTGCCGGATTCCCGATTGGAAAAATTAGAAAAATTAGTTAATCCTGAGAGAGTTTTGCCCGCCACAGTTGAAATAGTTGATATTGCCGGTTTAGTTAAAGGTGCTAGTAAGGGAGAGGGACTCGGTAATAAATTTTTGGGAAACATTAGAGAAACCGATGCTATCATACATGTTTTAAGATGTTTTGATAATGACAATATTGTTCATGTAGATACTTCAATTGATCCGGTTAGAGATAAAGAAACAGTAGATTTTGAATTACAATTAAAAGATCTGGAATCGTTGGAAAAGAGGATAGATAAGGTAAGAAAGGCTTCAAGAACAGGGGATAAGCTTTCCTTAAAGGAATTAACTATACTTACAAAGGTGAAGGAAGGCTTGGAAAGCGCGGTATCAGTTAGGGCATTAGAATTTGCTGATACCGAAAGGGAAGAGTTTATAAAACCTTTGCAATTGATAACAGATAAACCTGTATTATATGTTTGCAATGTAGATGATACTTCTGCGGTTTCTGGTAATGCCTATGTTGAAGCGGTAAAAACTTCGATCAAAAATGAAGAGGCAGAAGTGTTGATTCTTGCCGTTGGTACAGAAGCTGATATCATGGAGTTAGATGATTATGATGAACGGCAAATGTTTTTAGAAGATATTGGATTGTCAGAACCTGGAGTATCTAAACTGATAAGATCAGCCTATAAATTATTAAATCTGCAAACTTATTTTACCGCAGGTGTCAAGGAGGTAAGAGCCTGGACCATTCATATTGGTGATACGGCTCCTAAAGCGGCCGGTGTGATCCATACGGATTTTGAAAAAGGTTTTATCAGAGCAGAGGTGATTAAATATAATGATTTCGTTCACTATGGTAGTGAAGTAAAAGTACGAGAAGCTGGTAAACTGGCAGTGGAAGGAAAGGAGTATGTAGTACAAGATGGAGACATTATGAATTTTAGATTTAATGTATAACACTTAAACTGCCGATAAAGTAATTATGAATTTTAAGATCAAGGGTTTTGATAAAAATAGTAGTGCCAGGGCAGGAGTAATTTCTACTGATCATGGCGATATAAAGACCCCAATATTTATGCCTGTTGGTACTGCAGCTTCTGTAAAAGCCGTGCATCAGACAGAATTAAAGAATGATATTAACGCAGAAATAATTTTAGGTAATACATACCACTTGTATCTTCGCCCTAAAACAGATATATTAGAGAAGGCTGGTGGAATTCATAAGTTTATAAATTGGGATCGTCCTATCTTAACTGATTCAGGGGGTTATCAGGTTTATTCTTTGTCTGGAAATAGAAAAATAAAGGAGGAAGGAGTAAAGTTTAAATCTCATATTGACGGTTCCACGCATTTTTTTTCGCCTGAATTTTCTATGGATATACAAAGGAGCATTGGAGCCGATATTATTATGGCATTTGACGAATGTACACCTTATCCATGCGAATATTCCTATGCCAAAAACTCCATGAAGATGACGCATAGATGGTTGCACAGGTGCATAGCACACTTAAATAAGCATCCAGAAAAATACAACTATAAACAGTCATTTTTTCCTATAGTTCAAGGAAGTACATATAAAGATTTAAGAAAAAGATCAGCTGAATTTATTGCAAATGTCGGGGCTGAAGGAAATGCAATTGGTGGCCTTTCTGTAGGAGAACCGGCAGAAGAAATGTATGAAATGACAGAATTAGTTTGCAATATTCTTCCAAAAGATAAGCCTAGATACCTCATGGGAGTTGGAACACCTATAAATATTTTAGAAAATATAGCTTTAGGTGTGGATATGTTTGATTGTGTTATGCCAACTCGTAATGCAAGAAACGGTATGTTATTTACGGCTCACGGGAGTCTAAATATTAAAAATAAAAAGTGGGAGGATGACTTTTCATCTATCGATGATATGAATATTACTTTTGTGGACACTTATTATTCTAAAGCCTATTTAAGGCACCTATTTGCATCAAAAGAGTATCTCGGAAAACAAATAGCAACTATACATAATTTGGGTTTCTATTTATGGTTGGTTCGTGAGGCTAGAAAGCATATATTAGCAGGTGATTTTAATGAATGGAAAAACAAGATGGTTAAACAAATGGATAAAAGATTATAGTTCTGTTTGATTTCTTCCATTTTAATTTGATATAAAAACTTTATCGTCCTTTGAAAATTCTAGACAAATACATATTAAAAAAGTATTTCACCACCTTTTTCTTCACTTTGTTGATACTAATTCCAATAGCTGTATCGATTGATATCTCTGAAAAGGTAGGTAAGTTTTTAAAAGCTTCTGATTTGACTTTAGATGAAATTATTTATGATTATTATTTAAATTTCATCATAAATTATGGCAATACCTTTATGCCATTAGCTCTGTTTATTTCGGTTATAATGTTTACTTCAAAATTATCCGGCAACAGCGAGATCATTGCAATTAATAGCTCTGGCATCTCCTTTAAAAGATTTTTGAGGCCTTATTTCATCGGTGCGACAATAATTGCCCTTATTTCATTGTACGCCAACCACTTTATAGTCCCAAAATCAAATAAAATATTTGAGAAATTTCAGGAAACTTATTTAAGAAGTGCATCTAAAAAACAGCAAAAAAGAGCAGTATATAAAGTGAGCTTGCAATTGAGCGATGATGACTATGTTTATTTTGGCAGTTATAATTTTGAGAATAAGATTGGATATAATTTTTTTTACGAGCATTTTGAAGGAAATGTACTAAAATATAAGATTAATGGGCGTAGTATCAATTGGAAAGAAGATGACAGCCTTTTTAGAATAAATCAATATAAAAAAAGATATATATACTCTAAAAGAGACAGTATAAGTTCAGGAACCAAAATGGATACTGTTTTTAATTTTCAACCAAAAGATTTATTATACGTGTCCTATTTGGCTAAGGAAATGTCTTCCATAGACCTTTCTGATCATATAGATCAATCTGAAGACCGTGGTGTGAAAAATTTAAATAATTATAAAGTAGAGTTATACAAACGAACAAGCTTGCCGATATCATCATTTATACTGACATTAATAGCGGTTTCACTTTCATCTCGAAAAAGAAGAGGAGGAATAGGTATTAATTTAGCCATAGGAATAACTCTAATGTTTATTTACGTGTTTTTCTTGAAAGTTTCAGAAGTCCTGGGTTCTACAGCGGATGCCCTACCATTTTTAATGGTATGGTTACCTAATATAATTTTTGGAGGCTTAGCAATATATCTATATATAGCAAATGCCAAGCGATAAATTAAAAAATCAACTTCAGCTCCATTTTATTGTTTTTATTTGGGGGTTTACCGCAATTCTTGGGGCATTAATCACAATTGATGCAATGTCCTTAGTATGGTATAGGGTATTAATAGCGTCGATAACAATATTTATTTATTTAAAAATAAAAAAGAATCCATTTAACGAAACTTTATTTGATTATATAAAATTCTTTATAGGTGGTACGCTGATCGCGCTTCATTGGTCGACATTTTTTTATGCCATTAAAATTTCGAATATTTCTACGACCTTGGTTTCAATGTCATCGAGTGCGGTTTTTTTGGTGTTATTACAACCAATATTTGAAAAGAAAAGAATATCACTAACTGAATTATTCCTGTCAGCCCTAACAATTATTGGATTTATAATAATTTTTAAGGTGGATGGAATGTATGTTAAAGGAATTATTTTTGGTTTAATTTCAGCATTTTTACTAGCCATTTTCTCAATATTTAATAATAAATTAATACAAACTTATAAAGCTCCTAAAATTGCTTTCTATGAGCTCTTTGGTGCATTTCTGTTTTTAACCCTTGTATTATTTTTTAATGATGAATTCAACTCATCTTATTTTGTACTTAATAAATCAGATTGGATATACATTACTATTTTAGCAACTCTTTGCACGGCGTATCCATTTGTTATCGCTACTAGTCTGTTACGTAAAATGGGTCCATTTACAATCATACTCACTAATAATCTGGAACCAATTTATGGAATTATTTTGGCCGTAATCATATTTGGAGATAAAGAAAAAATGAGTATGCAATTTTATATTGGTGCATTATTAATAATTAGCAGCGTAATTTTAAATGCAATAATTAAAAATAAATTAAGATTTAAAAACTAAATAATAATTATACAACAAAGTTCATATATTTGTAACTTTAATCCAAAATACAAAGTCAATATAATTTTTGTATTGACATAATAATTCTCTTAATAAAATGGAATATTTAGATTTTGAACTTCCTATCAAAGAACTGGAAGACCAGCTAAACAAATGTCGATTAATAGGTGAAGAGAGTGATGTTGATGTTACGGAAACCTGTCAAAATATAGAACTTAAACTTCGAAATACAAGAAAGGAAATATTTAAGAACCTCACTGCTTGGCAGAGAGTTCAGCTTTCCAGACACCCATCACGACCATATACTTTGGATTTCATTAATGCACTTTCCCAAGGAACATTTATGGAATTACACGGTGATAGAAATGTTAAAGATGATAAAGCCATGGTAGGTGGTTTGGGCAAAATTGGTGATCAATCCTATATGTTCGTGGGACAACAAAAGGGGTATAATACAAAAACACGCCAGTACAGAAACTTTGGTATGGCTAATCCTGAAGGGTACCGTAAAGCACTAAGGTTAATGAAAATGGCGGAAAAATTTGGTGTACCAGTTCTGACTTTAATAGATACACCTGGAGCCTATCCCGGATTAGAAGCTGAAGAAAGGGGCCAAGGAGAGGCCATTGCTAGAAACATTTTTGAAATGACCAGATTGAAAACTCCAATTATTTCTGTTGTTATTGGTGAAGGAGCATCTGGAGGGGCTCTTGGAATTGGAGTAGGTGACACAGTTCTTATGTTGGAAAATTCTTGGTATTCTGTTATTTCTCCGGAAAACTGTTCTTCAATACTTTGGAGGAATTGGAGTTATAAAGAACAGGCAGCTGAAGCATTAAAGCTAATAGCCAGTGATGGTAAAAAACTAAAGGTTATCGATGGAATAATCAAAGAACCAATTGGTGGCGCACATTCTGATAGGCAGAAAACCTATAAAGCGGTGGAAATGGCTATAAAAAAAGCATATACTGAGCTAAAAGATTTGTCAATCACAGAACTTGTTGAAAAACGAATGGAAAAATATTCGAACATGGGTGTATTTAAAGATTAATACTTATTTTGTTTTTGATCAAGAAGAAACCATTTCTTCATAAATCTATGTTATATCTTCATGATTTTATTTAACTTTAATAAATAAAAGGTTTAAGCAACAATCCCACTATTTAAAATGATTGATGGAGTGGGATTAGCCCGCTAATTGGAGGCTGGTTTAACCTTAAATCTTTTATATGGTCTTGGTCTTTAATAAGAGTTTTACTAATAAATAAGATAATGAAAATTCTCTCCGCGCTTCAAATGTATGAATTAGATAAAGTAACCATGGAGAATCGACCTATCTCCTCCATTGATTTGATGGAATATGCTGCCACCCAATGTTATGACTGGATCATAGAATATTTGAAAGAGGAAAAACCAACAATTCATGTTTTTGCCGGATCTGGAAATAATGGAGGTGATGGTCTGGTTGTAGCAAGGAAATTATTGAATGCAGGACATAAAGTTATTCCCTATTTTATAATGCTGGGAAACAATAAGAGTAATGATTTTGAAATTAATTATAACCGGTTAACGAATATACATCATGAACCAAGTCAAATTAGCACAAGGCAAGAATTTCCAAAAATAGGTCGATTCGATCTCGTCATTGATGCCTTATTTGGAATTGGACTTTCCAGGAGTCCTGACGGCTTTGTCAAAGAAGTTATTCAGCTCATTAATAGATCCAAAACTAAGGTAATTTCAATTGATCTCCCTTCGGGGTTGTTTACTGAAAACTCTGTATTAGATGGAGATTCAGTTATTAAAGCAACAGAAACTCTATCCTTTCAAAATCCTAAATTAGCTTTCTTTTTGCCTGAAAATCAATTCTTTTGTGGAAGTTGGCACATTTTAGATATCGGATTGGATAAAGATGTATTAAACACGTTTTCTACTAAGTATAAAATGATCGACAAGAATTATATTCGATCGCTTTTTAAAAAAAGAAATAAGTTTTCACATAAAGGCGACTTTGGGCATAGCATGATCATAGGAGGGAGCTTTGGCAAGATTGGTGCTGTGGTGCTCGCATCTAGAGCAGCCTTGAGAGTAGGGAGTGGTCTGGTATCAGCATATGTCCCTAAATGTGGTTATGATATACTACAATCCACCAACCCTGAAGTCATGGTAGAGGTAGACAATGAAGATCATTTAGAGTTTTTTAATTACAAGACAAAACCAACAGTTATTGGAATAGGCATGGGGCTTGGTACCACAGAAAAAACAAGTATAGGTTTTGGTAAATTTTTGTTGGAGAATAAGCTCCCGTTGGTTATTGATGCTGATGGACTAAATATTCTATCTAAAAATGTAAAATATTTAAAATTTATTCCTAAAAACTCAATTTTAACACCACATCCTAAGGAGTTTGAACGTTTAGTGGGTAAATGGAATACTGACTACGAAAAATTAGAAAAGTTAATTGAACTATCGTTAAAAATTAATTGTATCATTATATTAAAAGGTGCTCATACGGCCATAGCACATAATGGTGAAATTCATTTTAATACAACTGGTAATCCCGCATTAGCAACGGCTGGAAGTGGAGATGTGCTAACGGGAATTATTACAGGTCTCTTAGCACAAAATTATACGGCTATTGAAGCCTCTATTCTGGGTGTCTACTTGCACGGTTTAACTGCTGATATTGCAATTAATGAATCACAAACTATGGAAAGCTTCATCGCTTCGGATAGTATAAATAATTTAGCCGAAGCCTTCAATAAAATATAGATTTGGTATAGAAATTGCTGTAATTAGATTATTCCAAAATAAATATCAGGATGAAAAATGTATTTATTATTTTAGTAATAATGATTTTTGCCAACTGTTCTGCTCAAAAGAAAATTCCCAAATCAAGAGATATAGAACCGATAGAGACAGCCTACGACACTATTAGAATTGTAAACGAGGAAATTGAATATGAAATACTAATCTTAGAGTTAGGTTTTGATTCCTGGTTAGTAACACAACCTCCAATGACATATTATGCAAATCAAACTCTTGCCACTAAGAATAATATGTTGGTGGTCGAATGGAATCAAAGAGTATTGCAACCTCTCAGATATGACCCAATGCTATATCAACAGTCTATCGACTATAGCCCCTTTATAGATTATGGTATAGAGGTGAATTATTTATTATATATGTATTTTAAGTTCTTTGAACACAAATATGGGGTACGACTTGGTTATTATTAAGTTTAACTATGTCTATTTTTTCTTTAGTTCAATTAATATAGAGAATGTTTTGTTAATGTCAATTTCTTTAACTACTAAGGTCATTTCATGGGTTGTAGATATCACTTCCTGAACAGGAATATTTGCCCAAGCCAATTGTTTTAAAATAAAATAATATACTCCGGATTGCTCTAAATTTGTTTTTGGCAACTTTATGGTAATCGATGCTAGTTTATCCATGGAACATATTAGTACTTCGTCAGAAAAGAAAGTTCTAATATCTTCCTCTAAATTTGAACTAATTACAATATTTGTTTCGAAAATACCTTGCGAAACAGTAAAAAATGATTCTCTATTACTACCAATTTTACTAAATAATAAAGATATCTGTTTATATAGTGTACTAGAGTTTTTGTAGGTATAATCATACAAATCTGAACGAACAATAAAGTCTCCAAGCTTTAATGAAAATGATTTTATGTTTTTCCTAATTCTTAATATATTTACCGGAGAAAGACGATTAATTGACATCATAATAGCACCTGACTTCACTTTTTTTCCAAGAAGATCCTCCACTTCAGGTTGAATTACCCTGGCCAAAGAGGAGACATTAATTAATTTTTCCTGCATAGCCTCTTCAATAAATGGTGTTTGACTAATAATTGTTTCGACGGTTTCTTGTATCGTTTTCATTGTTATATTTTAAACAATATGTTATATTTCGTAAATATATTATAATTATTTTAGAGCAAGTATAATTATTTAAATATTTGCATAAACTGCTTTAATTATGATCGTATTAAAATTTGGAGGAACTTCTGTTGGCACTGTCGATAATATCAAAAAAGTAGCAACCATTGTTTCCTCAACGAATGAGAATAAAATAGTAGTGCTTTCTGCCATGTCAGGTGTTACAAATACTCTACTGAAAATCTCGAAATTACTGTCTGACGGTAATATTATAGAAGCCAAAAAGGTGATAAATACATTGAATTCTAAATATTTAGATGTTATTAATGATTTATTTATGAAGGATGAAAGTATAAAAAAGGCACGTGTTCTTTTAACGCTTCATAATAAACTTTTACAATCTTTAGCAAATGATGAGTATAACTACAAAACCCAAAAAATAATTTTAGCTCAAGGAGAAATAATATCAACAAATTTATTTCAGTTGTATTTGAATGAAATAGGAGAGTTATCAGAACTCATATCTGCTTTGGATTTTATGATCATTGACAAAAATAATGAACCACACAATGACTATATCAAAGAAAACTTGACAGAGCTATTATCAAAATTTCCTTCAACAAAAACATTTATAACACAAGGGTTTATTTGTAAAAATCAAAAGGATGAAATTGATAATTTACAAAGAGGGGGCAGCGATTATACGGCCTCTATTATTGGAGCGGCAATTGCCTCTAAACAAATTCAAATATGGACCGATATTGACGGTATGCATAATAATGATCCAAGATTTGTGGATGAAACATTTTCAATCGAAGAAATTTCTTTTGATGAAGCTGCTGAATTAGCCTATTTTGGAGCCAAAATATTACATCCACAGAGCATTATTCCGGCAAAGGAAAAAAATATACCGGTACTTCTAAAGAACACCTTTAAACCAGAAGCAAAAGGCACCCTAATTCATAATAATGCAAATATTGAAAAGATTAGAGCTGTTGCAGCAAAGGATAATATTACGGCAATTAAAATAAAATCCTATAGAATGTTATTAGCTTACGGCTTTTTAAAAAAAATATTTGAAGTTTTTGACCAGAATCAGACTCCTATTGATATGATAACCACTTCTGAAGTTGCTGTATCTCTAACAATAGATAACACTTTAAAATTAGAAAAAATTATTCAAGAACTTAAAGGATTTGGTAGTATTGAAGTGGATAATGATTTGAGTATAATTTGTATCGCGGGTAATATTGCACAAAATAAAAAAGGTGTCACTGCGGCAATTTTTAATTGCTTAGTAGATATACCAATACGGATGATATCTTATGGAGGAAGTAATTACAATCTCTCCTTTTTGGTTAAAACACAGGATAAAATAGCGGTGCTAAATTTACTTAACGAAGGTTTATTCAATCCATTAGTTTCTCAAAAAAAGTCCGTAATGGTCTAAAATATAAAAGCCACTCAAAATTTTGAATGGCTTTTATTATTAAATATCTTCAAATTTTACATCAGTAAAACTTTCGGGAGAAGCATCTTCATTAAGACTTCCGTTTTTTTCATCCTCAGTAGGTTTATGATAATCTTTTTGATGGCGTTCGCTTATAACCTCTTGACCTTTTTCATCTAGCACGTATTTTGTTGCTAGATTAAGCATAGTGCTAAATTCTTCAAAGTCTTCTTTATACAAGTAGATTTTATGTTTTTTATAATGAAATGAACCATCGTCATGTGTAAATTTTTTACTCTCCGTAATGGTCAAATAATAATCGCCAGCTTTCGTTTCTCTAACATCAAAAAAATATGTTCTTCTTCCTGCTCTTAAAACTTGAGAAAATATTTCTTCCTGTTCAACGTATCCTTTTTCACTCATATTTTATTTATTTAATTAATGAATATAAAGGACAAATCTATAAAATATAATTTATCATGCAACAATTTTTTTAATTGATTTCGGTCAAGTTATTCATGAACTGTTAACTTTTCTTCAAGTTGTTGATTATAAACATCTTGGTAATAGCCTTTACTGCGCTGAAGTTCATCGTGTGTCCCTGATTGAATTATTTTGCCCTTTTCCAAAACAATAATTTTGTCGGCGTTTTTTATAGAAGAAGTCCTATGGCTAATAATAATTGAGGTTTTACCTAGAGAAGCATTTTTTAAATTATTTAAAATAATTTCCTCGGTTTCAGTGTCAACTGCAGATAAGCAATCGTCGAAGATTAAGATCTTAGGATTCGTAATCAGCGCTCTAGCTATAGACACCCTTTGTTTTTGACCACCAGATAATGTAACACCTCTTTCACCAACAATAGTGTCATATTTAAATTTAAAGTTGATAATATTATTATGCACATCGGCCAATTTGGCAACGCGGGTTATTTCTTCATCATCCGCATTTTCATTACCAATTTTAATGTTATTCCTTATAGTATCTGAAAATAAGAAAGCATCTTGTGGTACAAAACCAATATTTTCCCTAAGCGACTTTAGATTTAATTCTTTAATTGGTATATCATCAATTAAAACTGTTCCAGAATTCGCATCGTATAATCTCGATATTAAACCAGCTACTGTCGACTTACCTGACCCGGTCTTACCGAGGATAGCTAATGATTTTCCTCTTTCAATTATAAAACTAACATCATTAAGGGCCTTAATATTTGTATCTTCATAAGTAAGACTTACGTTTTTAAACTCTATACGACCCTCAATATTTGATCTCGCCTTTTGCATATTTTCAATGGACGGTTTTTCCTTTAAAAACTCATTAATGCGCTTTTGAGAAACCTCAGCTTGTTGTACAATAGAGGTCACCCATCCAACAACAGCTACAGGCCAGGTTAGCATATTCATATACATTATAAACTCCGCAATTATACCTATATTATTTATTTCACCATTGATATACTGCATTCCTCCAATATAAACTACAAGGATATTACTAATTCCAATGAGTAAGATCATCAATGGAAAAAATAAGGCCTGAGCTTTGTAAAGAGAAATATTCTTTTCTTTACTAGTATCAGCCAAATTATAAAAATCGTATGAGCTTTGCTTCTCTATGCCATATGCCTTGACAACATTTATTCCCGAAAATAATTCCTGCGAAAATGTAGTAAGTTTAGATAAATACAGCTGAACTATATTACTTCTTTTATTAATAACTCTGCTCAAGAAATAAATTGATACGGACAATACAGGTAAAGGCATTAATGTGTACATCGTAAGTTTTGCGTCTATACTGAACATTTTTGGGATGGCTACTCCAAATAATACAAGCATATTTACAGTGTACATTATTGCCGGTCCAAAGTACATTCTCACCTTGCCTACATCTTCACTGATACGATTCATCAAGTCTCCAGTTCTATTTCTTTTGTAAAAGTTTAAGGACAAATTTTCATACTGCAAAAATATTTCGTTCTTCAAGTCGAACTCAATCAGTCTGGACATAACAATTAACGTCTGACGCATTAAGAATGTAAAAAAACCTGAAATTAAAACCGCTCCAATGATATATAGTATATTTAAAAGGAGTTGAGACTTTACAATGCTTAAATCCGTAATCATATCATGTTGATAGTCCTCAACAATGTTCAACGAATTACGAATAATTGAAGGTATCTGCAGCGCAAATATTTTTGCTACTATGGTAATTAATACCCCCAAAATTAGACGCAATCTATATTTGTAAAAATATTTGTTCAGATACTGTAAGGCCTTCATCAAATTATAATATAATGTCTCATGGCGAAGATACAGGTTTCGGGTTAAATCCTATAGGGCAAAAATAAACTTTGATGTTCTTATCAATTTTTTAACGCTTTGTTTGGAAAAATTGAAGATAGGTTTTGAAAAAATGAGTAATTTTGCACATTGATTTTACAAAATATTCAATGTATTAAATTTACGATCTTTAAAATATGGTTAATAGAAGACATATTAGAATCAAGGTGATGCAATCAGTATATGCGATGTTACAATCAAATACTGATGATCTACAAAAAGAAGAAAATTATTTATTATTTAGTATTAATAAAATATTTGATTTGTATGTATTGCAGTTACTTATGCTGGTTGAAATAAAAAATATGTCATCGGAGCATATTGAAATTAATAAAAAAAAGCATCTGGCTACTATTGAGGACAAGGATCCAAATTTGAAATTTATTCAAAATCCTATAATTAAAGCTATTGAAGAAAGTCAAGAAATAATGGCTTATGCGGATAGAAAAAAATTGAATAACTGGAAAGACAATAAAGAGTATGTCAGTATTTTGTGGAATCATCTTAAGAACAGCGAGCTTTATAAGAATTATATATTCTCTAGAGAAACAACATTCAAAGATGATAAGAAATTTGCACTAAGCATATTTGAAGAAATAATCGCTCCAAATGATAAGTTATATGATTATTACGATGAATTGAATTTGGGTTGGGTGGATGATCTGCCATTGATAAATACCTTGATCTTAAAATCAATAAAACAGTTAAAATCAAATAGTTATATCTCTTTAAAAGAGTTAGAAGTAGGTGAAGATGACAGAGGGTTTTTAATTGATTTGTTTAGAAAAACAATATTACATCACAAAGAATATAATGATGAAATAAATGATAAAACACCAAATTGGGATACGGAGAGAATAGCGGGTATCGATTTGATTTTAATTAAAATGGCTATTACCGAGTTTTTATATTTCCCATCAATACCAACAAAAGTTAGTATCAACGAGTATATCGAAATTGCAAAGGACTATTCCACCGTTAAGAGTAGTTACTTTATAAATGGTGTTTTAGATAAGATTTTAAAAGATTATAATAAATCAGAACGATTAAATAAAATAGGGCGTGGATTGTTATAAATATTTATATTTTTGTAGCCTTAATATAAAATACTTAAAATGAAAAAATTAGTAATCTTAACCATATTATTAGTAGGTTTTTTAGCATTTTCATGTAAGGAGAATGCAGCAATTAAAATTAAAAAAGAAAATGTTGAAATTGCAGCGGAACGTGATGCCAAAATAAAAGTTGGCGGCGCGAAAATTTCTTTTGATAAAACTGAACATGATTTTGGGACCATAAATGAAGGAGATATTGTAGAAACGGTTTTTTCTTTTACGAATACCGGAAAATCTGAATTGATCATTTCATCTGCTAAAGGAAGTTGTGGCTGTACTGTTCCGGAATGGCCTAAAGAACCTATATTACCAGGTGAAAAGGGAGAGATCAAAGTTAAATTTAATTCTGATCGTAAACCAAATAAGCAACAAAAACAAGTAACTCTGGCTACTAATACAGACGAAGGAAAGGAAACACTAATTATAAAAGCACAGGTGACTCCTAAATCTTAATTAATAATTTTAAAATAAATTACATGTACAGTATAATATTTTTACAATCAGGAGGAAGTAGTTTGGGAAACTACATTATGATTCCTCTAATGTTTTTGGTGATATATCTCTTTATGATAAGACCACAAATGAAAAGACAAAAGAATGAAAAGAAGTTCCAGGCATCTATTAAAAAGGGAGCCAGGGTAATCACTTCAAGTGGAATTCATGGAAAAATTGTTGATTTGGTGGACAGCGATAATACATGCATAATTGAAACTGGAGCAGGGAAGATGAAATTTGAGAGATCGGCAATATCAATGGAACTAAGTAAAAAGTATCTACCCAAGGAAGAAAAGAAAAAATAAAAATATAATGGTTTAAAAGAGTTCTTTACAAAAAGAACTCTTTTTTTTTATACTTTTATGAAGTTAAACCCTAATTGGGTATTAGAATTTTGTAATGAGGATTGAAACCAAGATCTGCCTGAACAACAAGATAAGTAACATGAGACTTTTTAGTATATAATAAGGCTTAAATTAAGTAATGAATACAAAAATCGAAAATAAAGCGGAACGCTCACAAAACAACAAAAAATTGAGGGTATTCTTGTTGTTTCTGATGTTATCATTTTTATTTTGGATGCTGATCAAATTATCAAAAAATTATATTGCGGATGTTAAATTCGATCTGGTTTATGTAGATGAGCCTAAAAATAAAATGCTGCAAAACAATTCAGATAATCAAATAATTCTTACAGTTAATACTTTGGGTTTTAAACTTTTGGGCTATAGTTTAAAAAACAAAAAATTAAACTATAGTTTGAACGATTTAGAGAAGATAAAAGGCTCAAATTATTACAGTATAACTAAATCGAAAATTAATTATTTACAAGCACAACTAACGGCTGAGACAGTAGTTCTAGAAGTAAAACCAGATACTCTTTATTTTGATCTGGGTGTAAAAAAATCTAAAAAGGTTAAAATAATACCTCATGTAAATTTACAATTTAAACCAGGATTCAATTTAACAAAAAAATATACTATAAGTCCTGATTTTGTAACAATCTCCGGGCCTTCAAAATTTATTGATTCTATAGAAACAGTACAATCGGAGTTGTTAGAGCTAAATGAAGTAGCGGCTTCTTTTGATGTTCCTGTTAAATTATTAAATAGTATGGATGCGGTTACTTTATCCATTGACTATGTAAATATTTCCGGTGAAGTTGAAAAGATCACGGAAGGGTCATTCAATCTGCCATTTAAGGTGATCAATTTACCTCGCAAGCATATTATCAGTACTTTCCCAAAAGAGGTAAAAGTGGTTTACCAAGTAGCTCTTAAAGATTATAATAAAATTACAGAAAATAGTTTTGTAATACAATGCGATTATAGAGAGACGGTGGATAATAATTTAGAATATTTAGTTCCGAAAATTATTGAAAAGCCTAATATTTTATTCGATGTAAAAATTGTTCCAAATAAGATTGAGTATTTGGTGAAGAAGTAATTTTTAATTACGGACTCATAAGGTGTAATATTAAAACGATCGTATTCAGGATAATTAATAGATATTTTCTAAAAAATTTAACATCATGTAATTGCTTAATTTTTAACATATGAAAGTTATTGGATTAACAGGGGGTATTGGAAGTGGCAAGACCACTGTAGCCAAAATGTTCAATGAGCTTGGCGTACCAATATACTTTGCTGATATTGAAGCGAAAAGAATAATGGCCAATTCCCCTAAGGTTAAGAATAAATTAATAGAGAAATTTGGTGAAATCACCTATTTGAATGGTGAATTAAACAGAAAATATTTGGCGGACCTGGTTTTTAAAAATAGAGAACACTTGTCATCTATAAATAACATCGTGCATCCCGAAGTAGAGATTCATTTTAAAACGTGGATTAAAGATCAAAGTACTCCATTCGTAATTCAAGAAAATGCTCTTATTTTTGAAAATAATAAACCGAATGATTTTGATAAGATCATAACTATTACTGCACCACTCACAGACAGAATGCAAAGAGTAAGGGACCGAGATAAAGTTACAAATGAACAAATTCTGGATAGAATCAAAAATCAATTGGATGATGACTTTAAAACAAAAAACTCTGATTTTGTTATCCATAATATTGAACGAGAGATGACTAAATCTCAGGTTAAAGCAATCTTTGACCAGTTATTGCTACTTTCCAAAAATTAATCGTTATCTTAATATTTTGTTAAATTAATAGTGAAAATCGTTAACATTAGTTAAATGATTATATATGTACTAAAGAAATTCTAAATTTGTTATAATGAGTAAACGGATTTTTGTACTTTTAGTAGCGTTAATGTCAATTGCCCTTGTCGGAATTATATCTGTTCAAATCTTTTGGATCAATAATTCTATTGAAATGCGTGAACAGCAATTTTCCACAAGTGTAAAATATGCCCTGGCAAAAGTCTCTGAAAATATTCAAGAAAGAGAGTTTAAAGATAATTTAACTGAGTTTGCTCCTTATTTGGATAGTGTTCAACATTTGAAGGAGAGGGGAGTTAGAGATATATTTTTTGAAAAAATTGATACAAGCAGAAATGAGGTATTTACATTTCGACAGAGAGTTCTGGAAAATAATTATAAAACACAATTTTCACCTTTTGAATCGGATACAGTTAGTTTTAGAAGTTTCATAAGTGAGGAAGAAATACAGGTTGAAAAAATTGAATTCCAATCAAAAGATTTTGCTGAACTATCGGCGAAGGATAAAGTTGAAAAAATAGGTAGATTAGATCGATTTGATAAGATGCAGTTTGAAGATTTATTACAAAACATCATACCTAGAAGACCTATATATGATAGGGTTAGTAATAATGAAATTAGGTATAATATAGATAATGAACTGAGAGCCAGAAATATTCAGACCAGTTTTGAATATGGTGTATTTAATGATGATTTGATCACTAAAGTTAAATCTGACAGATTTGTAAAAGAAAGTGGATATAGTTATCAAGTTCCTCTGTTTATTAATAATGACGGTTTCAGTGATTATGATTTATATGTGTCCTTTCCTGAGAAGAAAGAATTTATATTGAGGACGATTTCATTAACTTTATTATTATCGGCTTTATTTGTTTTCGTGATCATTTTGGCTTTTGCAACGGCATTGTATCAGTTGATAAAACAGAAGAAAATTTCTGAGATCAAAACGGATTTCATTAACAATATGACGCATGAATTTAAAACACCAATAGCCACAATAAATTTGGCTCTTGATTCTATTATAAACCCGAAAATTATTGATAATAAGGAAAAAGTATATCGATATATTAAAATGATTCGGGAAGAAAATAAAAGAATGCATGCGCAAGTTGAAAACGTTCTTAGAATTTCAAAACTTGAAAAAAATCAATTGGATTTAAGCAAGGACGTATTTGATTTAGAGGAAATTGTAGAGGATGCTATTGGTCATGTTAACTTGATGATATCGGATAAGAATGGATATATTAAAACTCATTTTAAGGCTACAAACAGTGAAATATTAGCCAGTAGATTTCATTTTACCAATGTAATAACCAATATATTGGATAATGCTATCAAATATTCAATTGAGGCGCCTAAAATAGATATATACTCCGAAAATGCAGGTAATAATATTATCTTAAAAATTAGAGATAAAGGAATAGGAATGGGTAAAAATGTTCAAAAGAAGATATTTGATAAATTTTACAGGGAGCACAGTGGGAATATTCATGATGTAAAAGGTCATGGATTAGGATTGTCCTATGTTAAAAGTATCACTGAGGACCATCAAGGAACGGTTCATGTAGAGAGTGAAAAAGGTAAGGGAAGTACATTTATAATTAAAATACCATTAATATAAATTAATAATTATGGCAAACAAAAAAATATTGCTCGTAGAGGATGATCCTAATTTTGGAACAGTTTTAAAAGATTATTTGAAGTTGAATGATTATGATGTAACTCATGCCAAAGACGGATTGGAAGGATTAATATCGTTTAAAAATGATGACTATGACATCTGCATATTAGATGTGATGATGCCAAAGAAAGACGGTTTTACATTGGCAAAGGATATTAGATCTGTCAATAAAGATATTCCTATAATATTTCTGACAGCTAAATCCATGAAAGAAGATGTATTAAGAGGATATCAGGTTGGAGCTGATGATTATTTGAACAAACCTTTTGATTCTGAGGTATTGTTGTACAAAATTAAGGCAATAATACAACGTAAGGAGGTTGATGGCTCTGCAGAAGACAACCAATTCGAATTTGAGATTGGTAGTTTTCATTTAAATTCAAAACTTCGTCAATTGTCTTTTAAGGGTGGAGATCCTAGAAAACTATCTCCAAAAGAAAATAAGTTGCTAAAATTACTTGCATTGTATAAAAATGATCTATTGCCTCGGGAAATGGCACTTACCAAAATCTGGAGAGATGATAACTATTTTACTTCCAGAAGTATGGATGTTTACATTGCAAAATTGCGTAAATACCTTAAACCGGATGAAAAAGTAGAAATTATAAATATTCATGGGGAAGGTTTTAGATTGGTTGAAGACTAATTTTAACGGGAAAATGATTAAAAAACAGACCCTTATTTGGGGTCTGTTTTTTTTTGACTGGGAATAATTATAATGGTGAAGTTCTCAATTATTGAACGTATATTTAAAGTATTATTATTAAATATTTGAATGGCGGAACTAATAAAGATATATAACCAAAACCCGAACTCTAAAGAAATTGATAAAGTTGTAAACATCTTAAAAAATGGTGGTTTGATAATATATCCAACAGATACTATCTATGGATTGGGTTGTGATATTTCAAATAATAGAGCATTAGAGAAAATTGCCAGACTAAAGAATGTTAGATTGGATAAAGCCAATTTTTCATTCATATGTAATGATCTGAGTAATTTATCTGTCTATGTTAAACAAATTGATACACCAACGTATAAAATACTAAAGAGAGCTCTTCCAGGGCCTTATACCTTTATCTTGAAAGGAAGTAATAATTTACCTAAAGCTTTTAAAAAGAAAAAAACAGTAGGAATTAGAATACCCGATAATAATATTGTTCGAGAAATAGTAAAGGAATTGGGTAATCCAATTATTACAACATCCATACGAGATGACGATGATGTTATAGAATATACCACAGATCCTGAACTGATATATGAAAAATGGGAATCCAAAGTTGATTTAATAATTGATGGCGGATATGGAGATAATCGTCCTTCCACCATTATTGATTTAACCAAAGATGAGATCGAGATCGTCAGAGAAGGTAAGGGAGATATTCAAATCTTTTAACATTCGTTCTTTAATAGGTTATCATAGTTCTTATTTAGTTTTTTTAATAGAATTCCGTACAAAATTCTATAAAAGATCCAAAATACAAAAATGGCAATAGCAAGCAATGAAAGAGCTATTAACCAAATAGTTATGAGGTTAATATCCTTTGGGATATTTTCTAAGAAAGCTTCAGAACTGAAGACAATATAAAAAATATGAACACCAATTATGGCAGCTATTGTCAGGTTATAGTAAATATAGTATTTTACCGTTTTTCGCGTTTTTAAGATATCGAATAACAGGCCCTTAACACTACTTTCAGCAGAGATGTTTTTATAATTTTTGTAAAATATGTAAATAAAAACACAAATAAAAACTACGTGGATAGCAGTATATATCATCGTAATATTAGTCAATCCGTAATTTTCATAAATTCTTCTTGATGCATCGTGATCTGTGACTAAATAAATTAAATTTGGGAGTACAAACTCCAAAATACTAATTATTAATATCCACTTTACAATGGAGGAAGATTTTTTATGAAGCATATTATAAATGTCTTCACCGGAGAACTTAATCTCAGATTCTCCCTGCTTTTTCCACACATCTTTTAATTGTTCCAATTGTTCCATATTTATGGATTTAAAATATTTTTCAATTTTGTTTTTGTTCTATTCATCTTTACCCTGGCATTTACTTCACTAATACCAAGCGTAAGGGCTATTTCTTTATAATTCTTGTCTTCCAAATACAACAGAGCCAGCGCTTTTTCAATGTCATTTAAACTTTGAATTGCCTTATAAAGAAGATCTAATTGTTTATCGTGCGTTTCATCATAGTCTTGAAATTGCAGTTCTTTTAAATTGTCATAGATAGGCGTAGTTTGTACAGTTCGTTTTGATTTTCTATAAAGGGATATGGCAGTATTAAATGCAACCCGATACATCCAAGTGCTAAACTTTGAATCTCCCCTAAATTTGGGATAAGCTCTCCACAGTTGAATAGTTATTTCTTGAAACAAATCTTTGTGCGCAGCCTCACTATTTGTATATGACCTACAAATCTTATGGATGATACTTTGATTTTTTTCTAACTCCTGAGAAAATTTTCTTTCCAGTTCCTTGGTCACCGAGATAATAGTTTAATGATAAGTAGTAAAAGTAGATGAATTGTTACAAAAATGCATAAAATATAAGTTCAAATAAATTGACCTAGAGTTAAATTTTATCAAACCTCACCTATTTCTAGAAGGGTTTTTCTACAATTATGACAGTTCATCCATTATAACTGACAGTTCGGTAATAATTTATTTCACATAGTGTTGAATCTTTCGTCATTTGCAGTATCAAATAAACATTTAAATAGTTAAAGTCATGCTTAGAATTTTTATAACCATTATTATTTATGCCCTCGGATATATAGGGCTGGCACAAACATCTCAAAATTCAAATATAGATACCGTAGAAAAGATCAGCTATCAAGTTGAAGTAAAAATCAATGATATAAATACCAATGACGGTAAGGTTTACTTTGCATTATACGATTCGGAATCGAATTTTAATGCAAGAAAGCCTTTAATGACCACTAATGCTGAAATTAGAGAGGGTAAGGTCAAAATTACTTTTAAGGATTTAGAACCAAAGTTCTATGCAATCACCTGTTTTCACGATGCAAACAGCAATGGTAAATTAGATTTTGAAATTGGTGGTATACCTATAGAAGATTATGGAATTACCAACAATATAATGAAATTTGGACCACCACAGTTTGCTGATGCCAAGTTTGATTTAAGCAATAAAGACCTTACATTTGAGATTAAATTTTAATCTTTAAGAGAAATGAGTACAATAGAAATTTCTAAAAGAATTATCATAACCTTTATCATAGGAACTATAATTTTTATAATAGGTAGTTTTCTTTATAATGGATTTGAGTATAAGAGTTTTAACGACTTACTAGTTAGTTTTGGCTTTTACCAATTGTATTCATTTGTGCTCGGTTTTTCCAATATGATGTTCTTTGAATACTTGGATAAATTAAAATGGAAAGAGTATAAACTAATAAATGTTAAGCGTATTGTAATCGGTATAGTTGGTGCAGTTATGATAACTATGTCTGGTTTATTTTTGTTAAGATTGACTACCGCATTTGTATATTATGGAACCACTTTTGGTGAGTTTATCAGGAAGGAATCTTTTCAAAATTACTCTTTTGGATTGTGGATTACTTTAACAATTATTGCCGTCTTCCACGTCATCTACTTTTACAATAAGTATCACCAAAAGAAAGTAAAAGATTCACAAATTGTAGCCAATGTAGAGTCTGCTAAATTTGAATCCTTGAAGAGCCAGTTGGATCCTCATTTTTTATTCAATAGCCTAAATGTGCTCACTTCGTTAATTGGGGAAAACCCAAGCCAGGCAGAGAAGTTTACAACCAAATTATCAAAAGTATATAGATACGTATTAGAACAAAAGAACAAAGATCTAATTCCTCTAGAAGAGGAGCTTAAATTTGCGAAATCATATATGGAATTGTTAAAGATGCGTTTTGAGGATGCAATACATTTTAACATTCCTGAGTCGGTAAGCAACCCGGAGCTTAAAATAGTACCCTTATCCTTACAATTATTATTGGAAAATGCGGTAAAACACAATGTGATAACATCTGATAATCCTTTAGAAATTAGAATTTTTGAAGAAGAAGGATATCTAATAGTAGAAAATAATGTCAATCCAAAAGCATCTCTTGGAAAAGGAACCAAGGTTGGATTAAAGAATATCAACCTGCGCTATGGTTTAATAACCAAACAAAAGGTGGTAATAATTCATAATGACAAAATATTCAAGGTAAGATTACCATTATTAACCCAAAAAATAAAAACAATGAGAACAGATTTTATAAATGACAGAGAAAAATACAGAAATGCAAAAAAACAAGTGGATGAAATTAAAGGCTTTTATGCTAATATAATAGCATATTGTGTAATTATACCATTTTTGATTTTTTTAAATTATCGTACAAGTTGGGATCATAAATGGTTCTTTTATCCAATGTTCGGTTGGGGGATAGGTGTAGTAATTCAGGGGTTTATGGTTTTTGGATATGGAAAAGGTTGGGAAGAGAGAAAGATCAGAGAATATATGGATAAGCATAATAATATTTAAAATTAATGGAAATGGAAACTAATTATTCAGACAGCAACAAAAAATATAGAAGGGCCAAAAAACATGTGGAGAATTTAAAAGGGTTTTATGGAAGTTTAGTGGCCTATTGTGTGGTGATACCATTTTTGGTATTCGTAAACTACCGGACACATTGGGATTTTCAATGGTTTTGGTTTCCATTATTTGGATGGGGAATAGGTCTTGTAATTCAGGCATTTAAAACCTTTGGATATGGAAGAGATTGGGAAGAACAAAAGATCAGGGAAATTATGGAAAAAGATAATAATTAAAAAATTAAACAAATGGAAGATAATTATTTTGAAGAAGAGAGATATTTAAGAGCAAAGAAAAGAGTAAAACAAATCAAGGGATTTTATTGGCACTTGTTTTGGTATTTGGTTGTAAATACATTTATTATAGTTATGGCCTACAATAATTCAGGTTCGGATGAAACATTCTTTACCTTTGGGCACTTCTCAACCGCAATATTTTGGGGAATTGGATTATTAGCTCATGGAATGAGTGTGTTTGGAAGAAATATTATTTTTTCAAAAGACTGGGAAGAGAGAAAAATTAATGAGATCATGGATAAAGATAAATTTGATCATTAAAAAGGTAACTAAAAACTACAGAACTATATCAATAAAAAATATGAATATTATTATTATAGAAGACGAAAAACCCTCTGCTCGCCGGCTGGTTCGAATGTTGGAAGAAATTAATATAGAAGCTCAAGCCATGCTTCACTCTGTAGCAGAATCAATAAAATGGTTCAACACCAACAAACATCCTGATCTGATATTATTGGACATTCAACTCTCCGATGGATTATCTTTCGAAATATTTGAAAAAGTAAATGTGAACAGTGCCATAATATTCACTACTGCATATGACGAATATGCACTCAAGGCCTTTAAATTGAACAGTATTGACTATTTACTTAAACCTATTGATCAAGACGAATTGGAACTTGCAATAACTAAGTTTAGAAAAAATAAACCGGAGGGCACTAATATCCAAATGGATTTGGAACAGATAAAAAAAATACTAATTAACCCTTTAAATAAGAACTATAAAGAGAGGTTTACAATAAAAATTGGTCAGCATTTAAAAATAATTCCAACAAAAGATATTGAATGTTTCTATAGCGAAAACAAAGGTACTTATATCTTCACTTCAGATAATAGAGACTACCTGATAGATAGCACTTTAGAACATTTGGAAATGGATTTAGATCCAACTGTTTTCTTTCGAGTAAACAGAAAGTTCTATATTAATATAAGAGCAATTAAAGATATTATAACGTATAGTAACAGCCGGTTGAAATTAGTACTTAATTCCTTTTCCGAACACGAAATTATTGTTAGTAGAGAAAAAGTAAAGAATTTTAAAATCTGGATTGGATAATCTTTCCAATGGTTTAATTAGAAGATTTGAAAGTTAAACAACTCGCTACGCAAAGCCTCCTGACTTTGAATTATAGAAACAGGCTAGTGTCAAAAGGATTAGGTTTTATTCGCCACTAACATCAAAATTAGAGTATGTTTATAAATAACATAGAACCACCTCCCTCTCCTTCGTCGAGTACTCCTCCTTGAAAAAAGGAGGAGAATTAGTTTATAGTTTTTATGATTGAAAATTGGAAGAAAGTCCCCTCCTTTTTTTCAAGGAGGGGTGGCTTCATTGTCAAATGAAGACGGGGTGGTTGTCTTTTTAACTTAAATAATAAGCAACTCATACATAAAGATGAGCCGGTTCTTATGTGACTCATCACATATAAAATAAAATGTAGCTCGTTGTTCTAAAATATAAGTCTACCCTTCCGTATTCTATGATTAAAACAAGCGTATTTCACCAAACTTATTAACATTTTAAGACATATACCCCAAAGTATTTACGTAAGGAGTT
>Ga0209013_10000580_pt1 | contig 33105 bp, 36 predicted proteins | sample Cruoilmetagenom2_FD_187291 | JGI IMG/M metagenome (GOLD analysis project Ga0209013, IMG submission 187291) | Oil polluted marine microbial communities from Coal Oil Point, Santa Barbara, California, USA - Sample 2 (SPAdes) (version 2) | ecosystem: Environmental > Aquatic > Marine > Oil seeps ...
GCATCCAGCATGACGGGCACGGCCAGTGCGACAGCCAGCGCCCCGGCGTAAGCCGGATGGCGCACGAACCGATACGGACCTGTCCTCACGACCACCTGCCCCCGGTCATCCTGGATACGCGCCACGGCCGAGAAGTAGCGGTTCTCTACCATCGCCCACACACCCAGACCGTACCCGGCAGCCAGGGCCAGGACGGCCAGGAACTGAACCTGTTCAGGGAAAATTGCCGACCAGCCGAAACGCTGGTCCAATCCTGCGACGATAACAATGGCCATCGGGCCGAGGAGAGCGACAATCGCCACCAGCAACCGGTCCCAGGACTTGGTTCCCTCGGAGGTCGTGAACCTCGCACGCTCAACCAATGTGTCAGGGTTTCTCTTCAAGACGATCAACCTGCTGCCAATCGTGGCGGCAAGGCTCAGGACCACGTATACCCAGGCCATTGGCCATTTCAATGTTCCTGCCGAGATAAACAGGATTGAAGGCGCAAGGAAGATGTAAATCGTAAAACCAATGACAGCGCGAATGATATCTTGTGTTTGCATTTTGCTGTTCATGCTCATTACAATGTGTTTATGATAGTGATCGAATCCTTTGGCTCTCAACTGGCTCATTTTCTGCTCGCCCATAAGGCTGGCTGGCCAAAGACGAGCTCGGTCACCCGAGATTAGCAATACATCTCCTCGAATACTCTCCACTTGATTCGCTGTCCTTGCTGCTCTATCTGTATTCAGAAGGGATTCTTCATGTAAATACTGCACGTATAAATTCTGCTTCTTGTATGCCCCTGACATCCTTTGCAATATTTACCATTTCATAATGGATATCCGATTTCTCTGCAATAGGTGTTTCAATATTGTACTTCCAGAAGCGCCACGAGGAGGTCGCGATTGCTGCGTACTCAACAAATAACTGCAGGACTTTTTTTTCTTGCTCCTCCAACTCCCTGATAATTTGATACCCGTTTACCAGAGAGCGTACTTTGGTCAAGCTTACTTTTGAATTGTTGGAACACAAACCTACGGCCGCCATTCCCAGGTCAAATACATTGAGATAATGACATGCATCTTCAAAATCGATGAGGGCTTTGAACGTCTCGCCTTCAAACAAGATATTATCGAAAAACACATCCCCGTGAATCAACCCGCGCGGAAGCTCTGATGGCATCGTTTGTAAAAGAATGTTATATTTTTCCGCCAACCAGTTTTCATACTCTGGATCAATACCTCTCTTCATCACCCTTGGAAAGGTTTCCAAACCATATGCATGTTGACCGGGCAGATATTCAGGACTTGGTATCTTGTGCAGTCTTGACAATGCGCTTCCCAACTGGACAATCATATTTTCATCTAGATCTTTTCTCACCTGTCCGGTAATGTATGGCTTTACCAGGACCGGTTTACTTTGAATACTTGTGATCGCATCTCCATTTGCTAATTTTTGAACACGTGTAGTTGGGAACCTGTATTCTTCCAACAAGCGCAGCAAATTACACAAATTAACGACGCGGAAATGTTCGATCTCGAATACTGTGAGAATATATTGTTTATGTGTTGTTCTTACAAAATAACTCGAATTGCCCGCACCCCCTTCAATTGGTCCATAGTCGATTACTTTCAATCCATACTTGCTTGATATCTCGCGTATCTCACTCTCCTGAAGCTTCGAATATTGAGCCATCATTTTTCCTTTGACAAATTAATACCATATTTCTTGGCTGATCTTCGATTTCTACTTTTCTCATACTGATGTACCATTGGAGATTATAGTTTCTCTTAACCTCAACGTCAGATTCGTGATGGGTGGGCACAAACAGGAATTGAATATGACGCTTATTGATTAAAATTTAGCACCTCAAACTCCCTTTTCAGAAGCCCGAAACACAATGTACCGCACAAATTACCGTCCGTGTTTTTCTTGTTCTCCCGGAAATGTCCCTCCCTGACCATGCCGCAACGTTCTGCGACGCGCCAGCTGCGCTCGTTGGTGTCATCACACTGCAACCGTACTCGATGTGCCTTTAGATGCTCGAAGATGAATCCCATCGCTGCTCTAACGGCTTCTGTGACGTATCCGTGACCTTCATGGTCAAAGTCAACAAAGTAGCCGATTTCGAGTTCCGGCACATCCCAGTTGACCGGCCCAATATAAACCTGGGCCACAAATTCATCTGTCTCTCTATCGAATGCTCCCATAAAAAAACAGCTGCGCGCCATCCACTCAGCAGCCAGCTCTCGCACCACAACCTCAGCATGCTGCTCACTCTCTATCGACATCACAACATTATCTGCTTCATACTGCGCGAGATGAGTGCGGTTCTTCTGACTCATGGCATAGTACCATTGACCATCGCCTGCCTCGTAACGGCGCAGGTATATCCGCCCGGATTCAATACGCGCAGGAATTTCTAGAAGCATCTTATGCATAGTTTGTTCTCCTCCTGGAATCACGCCATCCAACAATTACAAAGCTGATGGCGTTTTGTCTCCGAATACTGATCATATTGTAACCATAATCAGCAATTCGCCTGCATCGCCAAAATTAGCTCGATCCTTTTGTTTTCACTCAGCAGGTTCATTGACAATCCCGAATTTTTAGTTTTTTCCATGTGGCTTATCCTTGAGAGAATTCTGTTGGTATTTCACCGGTTATCTGTTCTTTATCAGGTTCTCCCATCCTATCATCCGCGTTAGTTTCCGTCCATCAAAAAATCTTCTTCAGCCTGTCTCAAATTCTTCAGGTGACGGTCAAAATATTTGTTGTTGAGAAACCCGATTCCCCAGTCCGGAGAATTCTGGGTGTGTACGCCCATATGCCATAGATAGCGTCCACTGACGAACAGAGGGACGGCCTGCAGGTCCAGTTCGTTGATGGAGCGAGCTTCCTGGTAGCTGTTCAGGAACGGCTCCCAGCGCACAGCAACTGCGTCCTCGAGGCGGCAGCACCACAGGAAGACGGCCAGGTCGTAAGCCCGATAGCCAAATCCTCCGCAGTCGAAATCGAAGAAGGTCAGTGTACCATCGGGGGCAATGTTTGCGTGGTACCCCTGCAAATCACCATGGCAGAAGTCCTGCTCAAGCGCGTCGGCGGGCATCGACAGAATCCGTTGGCGCAAGGTTTCGGCAAACTGCTGGATATAAGCCCAATCGTCCGGGCGATGGGACAGGAAGGGCTCGATGTTGCGCAGCGGCAGATCGATGAAATGCTCGATGTCCTTGTGGAAGCGATGGTGCGGGCTGCTGAAATCATCGAGAGCATTGTGCATTTGAGCAACCGCCTGCCCATAGCGTTGCGCCACTTTATCGGGTTCGTGCTCGTAGGAAATCTCCAGCCCCGGAGCCTCGGTGAAGAGCGCCAGGTAGCGTGTCCCCTCCGGGGCAGGTACGGCGCAGAATTGTTGGCCATCTTTGTAGGGTACAGGTTTCGCCGCTGGAAATCCCTTTCGATCCAGGTGGCAAAGCGCATCAAGTTCGTACTGGATATCGGCCAACGTGCGCCATTGAATGCGGTACGCCCGCAGGTAATAAGTGCGGTCATCGCGGGTTTTGATTCGGTAAGTATGGTTGAATCCACCAGAGTAGAATTTGCATTCGGTCACGGGACCTATCCCAAAATCCGGGAGTAAATCGTTTGCAAGTGCCTGGGGTGATAGGATGGATGCGATAACTGGAAAAGATGCGGTCATTTATTATTCCTGTCTGGCGGCGAGCTGCTAAGATTGAGTGCGCCGAATTTTGATGGAACGGTGAATGAGATTATATATTCCAATAACCGCAAATAGAACGGCCATCGCGAAGAGCATATAGCTCGTTACCATTCCCTTGCTGTAGAAAATCCACCCGACCACGAGGGATACGATACCAGAAATGATCAGGACGATGGGTTTGTTCTTCCTGATCGCGAAAATAAGCATACACGCTCCGCCAAACACGTACCAACCGGTGAGTAGAATTTCTACCCCCCACTTCGCCACGAATCCCGCTGCTGGTTCTGGGTACCCTCCCGCAGGGATTACCTGGTTGGTTATGATAAGCGAAGGCTGCAGCCAGCCCAGGTCCTGGGGACAGGGTTTTATCCACCCGGCCTGCCAGCGCCACTCCCCGCTGCCAGGGTAATCAGCCCGTTGACCTGCACGCACCCCAAAGTGGAGGTGGGGTCTCAGTGGATTCTCTGAGCTGCCGCCGTTTTCATCCGGATCACCCAGATAGGCGATCAACTCCCCCTTCTCCACCTGTCCCAATTCTTTCCGCCACCGGCTGGGGCTGAGATGGCCGTACAATGAGTACAGGTTAGCCTGCGGATGGTCGATAATGATCAGCCATCCGTAACCGCCCATCGGACCTGAGAAGCTGACTTTGCCGTCAGCCATGGCATAGACCGGTGTTCCAGGCGGGTGGTGTATATCTTCCGCGGCGTGGTACTCGCGGACACCGGGACTCACGAAACCGGAATCCGCGAACTTTGCCGAATCAATACGTCTGTAAAGGTTGTAATCTTCGAGCGGGAAACCGAATGGTTGATCCTCATCGCCGGAATAATTATCCGCTTCCGTAAGTTCGATCCTTTCATAACGCGGGCAGGACGAGGGTGTCTCCGCGCAGCCAGCAAGAAGAAAGATCAATAGGATAGAACCGGCCAGCAAACGGGGATTGAACATACCCTTCACGTCCACAGCCGCATTTTATATGCCCGGTAGAATAAGACCAGGCCCAGTAAGGCAAAGAACGCAGCCGGGAAAATTTGCCAGTTGCCACTGCCAACTTTCAGATTGATCTCAGTCAAGTCGATTATGAACAGCACGCCTGCCAACAAACACGATACGGTACCACTCAATAACAATGTTTTATACATCATTAACCTTCCTTAAGCATCACAAAACCGCATCTGCCAATTATTAATAAATAATATAATCCCCAGCTTGGGGAGGTGTCATCCCCAAGCTGGGGGATTGGGTTGGTGAGAATTTATCTGTGAAAAATCACTATGAATCCGATCCAGATGCTATCAGAATTATGAATGCCCCCGGATGGTTTACTATGATTGATCTAACTGCGGAACCGAACAAAATTTACGTGTTCCTTGATGACTTCCTTCTGCCAATCCGGATAATCATCCAGGGGTTTGGCATCTTCAGCTAAACGAAGATCCTCATTGGAGAGTCTGACAAATTCCCCGGTGCGGATATTTAAGTAAATGCTGTATTCATCGCTCAACGTATCCATTTCACTAACGAAATCTTTGAGCTGAATGACCGGCTTCATATCAATTCCTCCTTATTAATATCTATCTATTGGGCAGGAAGCACAATGAGCAGGCGGCATTGGGTACCAATTATGACAGGGTAAAAGTCGCCGTTCGCTGCATCCGAGATTCTCCACTAATACGCTGCTAAATTATACCGGCTGGAGGCTCGTTTATTCTAGATCTATCTTGGAAAGTCGATCGAATACCCCAGTTCCTTGTGCGAGCGCGATAACATTTCCGATGGATAAGTCTTTCCTAATTAAGGCGTTGTGGATAGCTGTATTGCTTTACATCCAAGCACGCCTATTGCGATGTCCAACGATTACATTTCTTATTGGGCTTTTTACTTAAATCTCTCGTCGGATTGTCGATTCCGGACCGTCTTTCCGGCACCCTCGAGCCATCCAGTCCGCACATTTGTAATGCTGTCAAACTCAGGCACATAGGGCTTGATGTCAAACAGCGGAGTCCCGTCCAGAATGTCCACGTTCTGGACATGCAGGGTGTTGTTCTCAATGCGGTCAAGTTGAACGACTGACAGACCTATGGGGTTGGGTCTCTTGGGAGCGCGGGTGGCGAAAAGGCCCCGGGGTTGGGTGTCCATGAAAGGGACAACCTGCAGATGGAAGCCATGGCTGTGGTGGAAATGGTAAAGGAGAATGATATGTGAGAATCCCTCCAGATCCTTCAATCCCGCCTGGTACTCCTTGTATACCTCGATTGTGCCGTGTACACCGGTGGCGCCCGCGGGTTGAATGGGCATGCCCTCAGGTGATTCGAAAGGCGTGTGGATGATGCCGATTGGTTTTAGTTGTAGCATAAGCCTCCTAAGCGGCTTAACTTATCGCTCGCTAAACGCATCAAGCTTCTTCCGGATTCTGCTACGGCATCAGGAACCGGTTCGCTTTTTGCTCCTGCAGCAGCTACGACCTCCGCTGCAGCAGGACAGATACCGCTATAAAGATTACCATAAAGGGTAAATAGGTAAGGCTGCCGCCAGAAGGTCTGTTTTTGTATTCATCCAGCAGGACGCCTGCCAGTGTCCAGGCAAAATATGCGTTTCCGAACTGAGGCCCTAATATGGATATTCCTTTGCCGCTTCAAGATAGGCGGCAATGTTTTTCCTGGCATTTTTCACTTTATAGGTATGATTTAGTGTATCTTCAAAAAAGATATCGACCGCTTTACTACCATCTTCACCGGTAAGGAGGCTGTCATTATCTGGTTCTATCGTGTGCCTGTAAACATCGTTTTCCCCGATTCTCCAGTGACCGTGCTCATCACTACGCCATAGTGTTTCGGTGATAAACTTAGATTTACCGCTCTCATATTTAACGTGCATATATTCAAGTTTTTTAGGTCTCCTACCGTAGTTTGCAACTTCAATTACCAGCGTAGGAGGGCCTGGTGGCTGCTCTTCATCGTATTGTTCTGATGGATAAAAGTGACTGGTTGCTTTAACACGCGCGCTTTCACTGAACCTTTCGTAGACAGCAAAACCGAATGACAATGCAGATACAATGAGAGCAAGTATTGATATTACAATTGATGGTTCCATGATTTCAAATCTCCATTTGCCTGGAGCCGCATGTTGGTGCAGGTGCGCAGCGTTGGCAACTATTAAGGAAAGACCGCGCTGCTAAACCTTCGGCAGGCTCAAACTCTGCCCGGCTGCTGGATGGCTTTTCGTCTGGGCTCGAGGCGCATATCGATGTGTGCAACTCCTGGTACGAAAATCCACACCTCAACCTGGTTTAGTTACAAGAAGTGTAACATGGAAAGCATTTGGATAGCAAATCCACTGCAGAGTGAATAAACTCAATTGTGTGAACACTTTGGGTACCGAAGGCACGATGCGGGTTGGACTTTTGTATAGTTATTCAGGGGGTACGAATAGTAACCATTCCATTCGTTTGATCTATTCTTTGGCTTATTGCCCATATTTCTTCTCTGTAATATGGTCACGCGCGGAGATGTGTGGTGCGCATTACACAGCTTCGAACTGAGTCTATCACCACTAAGTCACCACGCCACGAAGAAAAACCAAGTTTTTCGCGGCTGCCACATTGGGCTCTCTTTTCTTAATATTCGACATCTGCACACGCCAGTGCTTCGATCTCGACCTTTATGGCCGGACTGGCTAACGCTGCGACGTACAGCAAGGTCATGGCGGGCACGTGTCCATCCAGCCAAACTGATAGCGCCTCCCGCCTTTGTTCCGTATCGATATCTCCGACCAGGTACATAGTTAACTTGACCAGGTCACCGATAGCCATGTCAGCGGCTTTAAGGTTGAGGTTGATATTGTTTAACGCGATTTTGAATTGCTCGATTGGATCTTCAGGTAGTTTTCCATCCTTGTCCATACCGACCTGGCCGGAGACTACGAGCCAGCGAAATGGGTCTTGGAGTTCTACCTGGTGCGTGTATGCAGCGAGAGTTCTATGGATAGTTTCTGGATTGCGAAATATTTTCATTGATTGGCCTTATTTTCAAACGTGTATTCGATGTATAGATCTCAGTCGAGCGGCATAACACTGAGATTGTATTGGACATCCGTGATTTCCAGTTCTGCATAGGGCAGGTCACCCGACGGTAGATTCCATACCGCCGTCCCTCGGATAGGGAGATTAAGCCCTGCGCGTTCATCATATCCAGTTATGGGGGTTGACCATGGATCGAACGAATAATCACCATCGGTTTCACGATATCGCTTCGCGGTGAAATTGATTAAACGACCTTCATCATTGAAAATCATGCGGCCGGAAACGCTCTTTCCGTGATCGTGGAATGTCACCTGAACGGAGTTTTTTTCAGCTTCCTGCCAGGTAATGTTCTTACCCAAAAAGGCTGTTGGGAACCACATAATCTCATTCAGGTAACGGACCATGGTCGCCTGAGTGAGTTTCTCGTCTTGAACGTCAAAGACGGTAAAGATGCCAGCCAGTTTACCGAACATATGACCCTGCCCAGATTCGTACCTGTCTTTGGCGCTGAGAAGCGGCAGGCCTCTGACTTTGAAACGAGCTTTCCAGGTAAGTGATGGCGGGTTGATTGTGTAGTATTCCTCTGCGGTCATCCCCATCCAGGGGCGGTTCAGGCCCTGGCGGAATTGTCCACGCTGCTTCAGGTAAACGCTGTCAATCCATGGTTTACCGACCACCCCGGTGAAGTTCAGGTAGCGCTGGACCGGCGCAGGCAATTTTTCGAGATCATCGGTTGTAACCAAACAATGTCCGTTCGATGTTTCTTGGTCAGTCAATGAATTTCCTTGCGAAAATGCTTCAATATACGCAGGGCACGCAGCGTATTCCAACGGCTTGGCCCGCCCGTTTTCTCCATGTCAAAATGTGTTTTCCCGGGATGTTTGGCCTGAACCGGCCAGGCGCCGTCTTTGCGCCGTTTTTTCAGCAATATATCCAACGCAGGCTGCATTCGTGGGTCGTAGGTGAATCCAACGGCCTGGAAATAATCCAACGCCCGCAGGATATCGTACTTCCAGCGGGAGGGGTAGGACAGCATCAACATCTTCTCGTCGATGGTCTCTCCTGTGCGGTCTGATTTGTAGAGCTGGTGCTGCAGGATAAATTCGCCTGATGCTGCGGCCAGTTTTTCAAGCTCAGCGAGACGATACTTGTACCCATTGGCAGCATATTCATGCATGCCCTCCAGGAGCGAAATTGTCGAGTGCAGTGAGCTGTGGACCGCTCCATCGTGGTTGAACCGGCAGTTGAATCCTCCGTCCGCCATGTGTTGTGTGATCACAAAGTCAACGATGGAGTGCAGAGGCTCCTGGTCGACTCCAAAGTAGCAGGCGTAGTTCAGGAGCATCCCGTTGATACAGACATCGCTGCCCTTGATCGTGCGCGCAGGATTGATTCCCCCATCCGGGTCTTTATTTTCGCGCAGGATGATGGATATGGATTCGCGTGGTACGGGATGATCCGGTGGTAAAGTGAGGTGTTTCAAATCCAGGAGCGTGTAATGCGTGGATATCCACTTTACCTGGTAAAAGCCCCGCCCCCAATGACCGTTGGTATTTCGAGCTTCGAGAAACCTGGCGCCCCAACCTTCGGTCGCGATGCGCTCTCTCAGGTCCGACTTTTCTGAGCCCAGCAAATATCGATGGACTTGATACTGAATGGAGACGTCCCCCTCAAGCAGCCATGGAATGATTTGATCTTGATCCATAAATATTATCCTTACCCAACCAAATCCAGGTTGAGATTACCGTAAGCGTCAACTGCCTGGTGATAGTTTAATATCCAACACTTAGCCTTTCACGGTTCTCAGCATATCTTCACGAGCTTCTACGAGCCAGGGGTGGAGTACCTTCAGCCGGTCTCGCCGCTCCCACATGTAGTTCAGATAGACCAACGCTGCTGCATCCAAAGAGCGTTCAAGTGCATCGAGAACATCATTCAAGTAGGGCGGCTTGCCGTCCTGATCCCAATCAATTTTGTCAGCCAGGAAGACCACTTTATCCAGTTCTGTCGCACTGGCTCTTAAAGTTGTATGGCAGCCAACTGCGTTCAATATTTCTCCATCGGTGATTTCAAACACCTCTTTTGCCAGCACCGCGGAGAGTTTTTGGTGAATGATCATCGGAAATGCAGCTTCTTCTGGCAGTACGTAAACCCCCTGTCTTCGAGCAAATTCAATACGTTTATCGTTGGGAACCACGGCGCTGATATCGTGTAAATAGCCTGCGGTATCGGCTTTCAACGCATCGACATCAAATCTTTCAGCCAGTTCTTTAGCCTTAGCTGCCACTCGTGAACAATGGTCCGATGTTCTTTTACAAGTGTGTGAAGTCAAATATCGCTGCACATCCTCATTTATCCTACCGGTCACTCGAAAATTATTGGTGTAGTGTCTCAGCATAATAATTTTTTACTCATTCGCTGTGTTTTAATGATTTCATTTTTCTGCTTGTTCCATTCCTTTTTTTGTCAACGAAAAGTAATGACTATTATCGCGAACATCGTCTAATTGAAACTCTAACTTTTTAAGAAGGTTAATAGAACGTGAATTCGATGATAGAGTGTCAGCAAAAATTTTACGGAAATCCAAACACTCGAAACCATAATTTACAATTGAAAGTAACGCTTCGTTCATCAAACCATTTCCCCAAAGCGATTTCGACAAATCGTATCCTAACTCCGCGTTAAAACTCGTATCAATCATATAGCCGCAGGTACCGATACAAGTTTCAGTCCCAATTAATGAGATTGCCCATGTTATTGCCTTTCCTTGTTCGAATTCTAGATTGAAGGCCTCAATTAATTTCTCTGCCTGTCCTACATTGGTGAATGGCTCATCCATGAAATTACTGGATATGTCTTCGTCAGAGTAATTCTTAAATAGAGCTTCAGAATCACCTGGAGTCAATTCTCTTAATACTAAACGTTTTGTTTCCAATTGTGGAAAATTAATGGGGAATCTTACTTTATTCATCTATCGTACAACCTCGGTGGTTATGGATTTCCTTTTGTTGCCCCCTCCCTTGTGCTTGGCTCGATCAGATCCCACAAATTCCCGTACAGGTCTTCGAACACAGCAACGGTCCCGTACGGTTCGCTTTTCGGCTTTCTCACGAACTTGATGCCTGCCGAGATCATCTTATTGTAATCGCGCCAAAAGTCATCCGTACTGAGGAAAAGGAACACCCGCCCGCCGGTCTGGCTGCCGATGCGCGTTTCTTGTTCGGGCGTTGCTGCTTTAGCCAGGAGAAGATTTGTTCCAGTCGATCCAGGCGGAGCTACGACCACCCAACGCTTATCCTGTTCTGGCTGATAGGTGTCTTCAACCAGTTTGAAGTGAAGGGTCGTGCAGAAAAATTCAATGGCCTCATCGTAATCGCGAACAACCAGGGCTATATGGATAATCGATTGTTTCATTTTACATCCCAATTATACGGCTGTTGACGCATCGCCATACCCGTTCATCAGCCTTACGATCTCCTTTGCCCAGGCCTCTGCTCGCTTAATTTCACCCTCTTGTAGAGGTCCTTCGCCGCCCGTGACGAAAAAGCCTTCCCCTTCCACCACAAGCGTTCCACCTTTATTTTTCAGACTCTTGGCGATTTTTGGGGCAGCAGTGCCAAATATAAGTATCCACTTATTCGTGAGCCTGGTGTCGAAGGCGGCCACTTTGGTACCTTCTAGTGCAGATGTCTCTATGTTCTGAAGCAAATCACTAACCGCGTCCGAGGGTTTGGCTCCATGAGTCGGCGCGCCGACGATGAGCAGGTCATAACCACCTAATTCTGATACATTCACATCCTTCACATGCAGCATTTTTACTTCACCGGGAATTGCATCAGCAATCGTTTGAGCGATGGTGTTGGTGTTCCCATACAGTGAGTCATAAATAACCAGCGTGTTCATTCATACTCCTTCTTATTTTCTTGCCCGAGTTTAACCTGTCTCAATCGGATCAGGCTCTCGTTGACAGCCAGGAATAAGTTAGACAGGAGGCTGAGAATGAGACCGATCTTCGGCAGGTAATTACTGAAGTCAATTATATCTCAGGTGTTTGTACCATGTTTTCTCTCTCTGCTGCTTTTGCTCCCACCAAAGATCATCATCAGGCCGAAAATATATCCGAAATTGTACCAGCCGCCGTTGTTATGGGCTTCATAAACACTGACACTTTCATTGGATAAAGATATCAAGAAAGTGAAAGGTGCAGAAAACCCATGCCACAATCCTTGCCAAAATCCGGCCACATTCCGGTCTTGATCTGGGGCGATTGCCAATTCCTTTGCTGAATCGCTCACTTTTTAGCATGATAACCGATAGGAAAACGAATGCGCCCTGCAGGAAAATGTCCGCTAGGAAACCCCTATGTTGTTCCACATGTCGGTAGCGATAATCGGTAAGTGGATTTCCCGATGAACGGCAGTTCGCCGCCATCTGATATCTGCTAGATACGGCTCTCCAACATATACGTCGCGTCAACCAGAGAATTGGCAGTAGAAAAGCAGCCAGGTAACTTGCGTTTTTCGTCAGCCGTATATATAATTTATTTATCGCTTATTTTATACAAGGTAAAAGCCAATGAAAATCTATCCCAACAGCAAGCTCGTTGTGATAGGTGATTCTATCACCGACTTTGGTCGCAGCTGGTTGGTGGGTGACGAGACTGATGGTCATTGGGCAAAGGAAGTACCTGCTCGAACAAGGGTAATGCTAATTTATTACCTTTATATAAGCGGTGGGGCGTTTTGCGATCCTTTACGGGATGCCGGCAATAAAAAATTCTATTTGACTCAAGGAGACTGTTGATGAAAGTAAAATTGTCCTTAATCTCGCTTTCGATGGTTATGGGTTTGGGTATGGCCGTGCTGTGGATGGCGGTCCTGAATCCGTCTGTGCAGGCTGCTCCGACTCCCGAGCTGCACGTCTGCCCGAGCGGCTGTCCGTACACGTCTATCCAGTCAGCCGTTGATGCTGCCCAGGCAGGGGATGTCATCAAGGTGACACAAGGAAACTATACCGATGTGCATCATAAAGCGAATTTGGATACGGAAACTTTTACCGCTACCCAGGTTGTGGCTGTTACTAAACCAATCACCATCCGTGGGGGCTACACGATGACGAACTGGACGACGCCAGACCCGGTCGCTTTGCCTACCACCCTGGATGCGGGTGGGCAGGGGCGCGTTATGGTCATCAGCGGCACCAACTCAACGACCATCGAGGGATTACGAATGACAGGCGGTGACGCGTCCGGGTTGGGTGGTCATTACTCAGGAGCGAGGGATGCGGGCGGCGGGGTGTACGTGTACAGCGCGACAGTTATAATCCGCAATTGTAACGTCTACAGCAACAGCGCTCACACAGGAGAATGGGCCACCGGCTCCGGTGGTGGGATGTACCTGAGCAGCGCCAACGCCACGCTGGAGAGCAACATTATTAGCGGCAACGTTGGCAGTGCACGCGGTCATGGTTACGGCGGCGGACTGAATCTATTCGACAGCCATAACGCTTCACTGAAGGGAAACACTATATCTGGCAATATCGGTGCCTCAGCCAATGGATACGGTGGTGGGTTGTATCTGTACTACAGCGAATACGCTAGTCTTGAGGACAACATCATCAGGGACAATGTAGGCAGCCAGGGCGCAAATTATTATGGTGGAGGGTTGTATCTGGTAGATAGTGATCACGCCATCCTGAGGGGAAACCTCATCAAGGGCAACACTGCCGGCGCTGCGTGGAGTTGGGGAGGGGGTGTGTACGTCGATCGAAGCGACAATGTCACGCTGACCGGAAACACGATTGAGGATAACACCGCCAGCACCTATGATGGTTGGGGTGGCGGCCTGTATTTGAGGAGCAGCAATGATTTGACCATGAGCGGTAATCTGTTCACCAGCAACGCGGGCACCTCCAACCTCATCTCTGGCGAAAGCTGGGGAGGCGGATTGTATATCGAGCGTGGGGAAGCGATGACTTTGACCAACAATGTCTTTGCCGACAACGAAGTCACCACGGCTGGCAGCGGGCTGTATATTGAAGACGCCTCTCCCCGCTTCCTGCACACCACCATCGCCCGCAATATGGGTGGCGATGGGAGTGGGGTCTCTATAACCGGCACGCTCAACACCGTAGCGATGACGAACACCATTATCGTCAGTCACACTGTTGGTATATCTGTTTCGGTTAACAGCACAGCCGCACTCAACTTCAGCCTGTGGCACAACAACACCTCGAATTTGGGTGGCACGGGAACCGTCAAAAACTTCAACGGCTATACCGGAGACCCGGCCTTTGCCCCCGACGGCTACCACCTGGCTCACGCCTCGGCAGCGATTGACCAGGGCGTGGATGCAGGTGTGGTGACGGATATAGACGGAGACTTGCGCCCCAGGTGGACTGGCTACGATATTGGAGCCGATGAGTTTATGCGCCGCATTTATTTAACACTGGTGATGCATGGTGAACAACCATAGAGCCAGCTAATAGTTCTCCGGTAATGCTGCGCCGATTTGCGTGAGCAGAACACTTCAAACTTTCATAAATGTTATCTGGAGCTTTCTTAACCGTACTGGATACCATGTCACATCCTTTCTTTGGTTGCATTTAGGAACCGACCAGTACCACCGCCTCGCCGTCCAGCACCACGTCTCCGTGTTGGTTCGTGCAGGTGGTGGCGAGCGTGACGATAGGCTTGTCGGGGTGTACGGAGCGCACCTCTACGGTGGCCGTGACCGTATCGCCCGGATAGACCGGCGCTTTGAACTTTAATTTCTGGCTCAGGTAAACCGTGCCGGGTCCAGGCAGGTCGTTGGCCAGGGTTGCCGAGATCAGCCCGGCGGCGATCATGCCGTGCGCGATGCGGCGTCCGAAGCGGGTGCTTGCGGCGTATTCGTCATCGAGATGTACGGGGTTGGTATCGTCGGTTAAGTCCGCAAATGCCCGGATCATCTCGTCCGAGATTGTGCGTGTGCGGGCGGCTTTATCGCCAGTGTTGAGTCTGGTCATATGGTTCTCCTTTAATTCCAATTCGGACTACGCATCAGCACCGCGCGCTGGAGGCCGGCATCGTGGTGGTATAGACATCAATATTGCTTGAGCGGCCGGGGAACTCCCGATCGCTTTCTTTGCACCACACCCCCTCATACAACTTTGATATCGAATCGCACGGTACCCGCGGTCCGTTCCAGCGATGGTCGGGCCGCGATTAGGATTGAAGGGTTCTCTGGTTAGCCATTTACTTCTGCCAGCTTATCCAGCATTGGAAGCGCTTCTTCACGACCCTGCGCATAGATGGTGATGATGAGTCGCTTAATCCCGGCCTCCTTCATCTCGGCCAACATCTTCCGGTCGGGTATTGACTCTTCAAACACCGATATTTCAAGTGAGTCCGGATCACGCCCAATCGTCACTGCTCGCTGCCGCAATTCAGCAATTATTTCTTTTGTTTTCGACCACTCCAACAAAAACGGGGCCCAGCCATCGCACACCTCCACCACACATTCAAGTGACTTTTGACCAACTCCCCCCATAATAATTGGGGGATGAGGGCGCTGATATGGTTTTGGATACGATCTAATCTTATCGAAGTTTACGAACTTACCATGAAATTCGGACTCCTCTGTTGTCCAGATTTCTTTCATCGCCCGAATCTGCTCCTTAAGCAGTTGAAAGCGCGTTCGATAGACAACCCCATGATTGGCCATCTCCGCCTCAAGCCAACCGGCCCCAATGCCGAAAATGAAACGTCCCTTGGATATGTGGTCCAGCGTAGCTACTGAATTGGCTAAGATGATCGGATCCCGCTCAATAACAAGAGAAACCCCTGTTCCGAGCTTGACATTTTCAGTTGAGGCTGCGGCAAGGGTCATAGCCACAAATAGATCATACGTTTGCCAATAATACTCAGGTAAGGGTTGTTCTCCTTGTTCAGCCGCCTGTAAAAAGCCAACAGGGATGTGTGTGTGCTCTGAGAACCAGATGGACTCCAACCCCCGTTGTTCCGCAGCAATAGCCAGCTCATCAGGTTGAATGGAATTTTCAGTAGGGAATACGTGAATACCAAATAACATTTCTATCTCCTTTTATTTGTGAATGCATCATGTTTTATGGCGACACAACGGGGGCATCGCCTGCCGAAGCGGTTCTGGCTCAGAGCCTTTGCCAACCAGGGTGAAATTTGGCAAATATACACCGCTTACCCTCCAAGCGAAGCGATGTCTTGTGCATGCCGGGTTAGCCTGCGCCCCCCGGCCTAACCCGGCAACACCAGCCGCCCGCCGCGACACTTGGGACCAGGCCTTTCACTGCCTAATCACTATGGTGCGAGCTTTGGATCAAGGAGCTCAAGTGCGGGAGAGATAAGTTGCATCTGGTCGCTTTCCATGTTGCTCATCATCCCCGAGATGGTGATACCTTGCGCGGGCAGGTTATAGACGAAACACTGGTAGCCGCCGGTAGTTCCCGCATGCCCCAGCATCTCGATGCCACCCGGCAGCGCATATCTCATTATCCCCAGACCATAGCCAACAGCCAGACTGCTCGAGCTCGCATCCTGGGGCATGTCAACAAATGCCAGCATCTCAGCTAAAGTTCCGGCCTCTTGGAAGAGTTCGCCGGCCAGCGCTGCCTCCAGGAAGCGAGCCAGGTCCATCGTCGTTGTCGCCAGCGCATGCCCGCCGGCAGCTCCGGCCATCGACGGGTCGACCCTGGAAAAGTCAACCAAGCTGCCGCCCATATCCATGTAGCCATGAGCGTAATTGCCCGGGATAGACAGGTCGCCGGGCTCGGGCAACAGGGTGTCTTCCAAGTGCAGCGGTCCAATGACACGCTCGCGGACCTCCTCCCGCCATGAGCGATCGGTGGTCTGCTCGATAACCAGCCCAAGCAGGTTGTAATCCGTGTTCGAGTAGGTGAAACCCTTCCCCGGCGGGAAGTATGGCTCCTTTGCTGCCGCCAACTGGAGATATTCGTTGACTGTTCTGATCCTTGTCGGGTTGGTGGCGATCTCGGCACCTGCTGCAGCGGTGAGCCACTCTGGGATCCCGCTGGTGTGGTTCAGCAGCATGCGCACCGTAATCCGGTCGCTGGCAGAAAAGCTGGAAGTGATGCTGTCAGGCAGTACTGCTGTCATCGGGTCATCCAGCGATAACAGTCCTTCTTCGACCAACCGGATGGTTACCACGGCGACGAAGGGTTTCATGACACTGCCCGCACGGAACTTATCATCGGATTCCATGGCGGTAGCCTTTTCGATCTCGCCTAAACCCGCCGCCCCGTACCAGGGACCAAATTCAGGGCTTCGAACATGCAGCACCGCGCCAGGGAAATTGGTGTCTGAACTCAGGACGGCAGCCTCAAGCGCTGCCTGCAGCTGGCTGGCGGTATCTATATTGTTCGTCATCTTACCCTTCGGCAGGCTCAGGCCAGGCCTGGCTGCCTTGTGAATTCTCGCCCTGGCTAAGAACCAGTACCGGTGGGTGCAGCCCGCTGCCCAATAATCCACGCCCCAGCCAGGTTAATTTGTAAGGAGTGTAACATGGAAAACATTGAGAATGCAGTTCCCTGTTGTCGCTACCTTCCATCCAATTAATGATGGCTGGAAGATAGCGGACAAAGGGGTGCAGTATGTGCCCAAAGGTACATCTGGGGGGTACATTTGAATGGCGCGTTCTTCAATCCGCACCACAGGATTTTTGCTAAACAGGTCGACGAACCGTTTGACTTAGCTTTTTTGTTATGGATTGTAGTGAATGATGTGTCCCAAAGAGATTGGTGCCTACACCTCGCTGATAACCTGTTGCTTGGGTAACATCCTGTCGTTCGCGCATGATGAAGTACCACCATGCCACCAGCATGAGGACGCCGATGACGGTTAGCCCGACAATCATAGCCGGCGTGATGCTGAAGCCGTTGGCGCCGACCAGCGAGAGGAGGACGATCATGGGCATTCGGCCAAAGAAGTTGGCCACAAAAAAGCGCCGCCCGTCTATCGCGCTCAACCCCGCCACATAGATCAGAATGTCGCTTGGAATTGGTGGAATCACAAACGCGAGCAGGAAAAAGGCCGTACCTTTCTCTCCAGCTGACCGCGTCCATTTGTCCAGCAATCGGGCTGGAACAAAACGTTCGACGACCGGACGCCCGGCATAGCGCGCCAGGTAGAAGACCCCCTGGCTCACTGCGACGGAAACCAGCCAACTCATCAGGAAACCTGCGGTGATACCGTAGGCATACGCGCCGGCAATCATTGGCGGTTCTGCCGGAAGCGAAGGGATTAGCACTTGCAGTCCAATCAAACCCATCAACACCAGTGGACCGATGAAGCCAAGAGTGTCGATATAGGCGGTGACTGCCTGGCGGTCGCGAATGAAATTGATGAACAACCACAATGCATCGTGATAAAACCAGACAAGTATTGTCAAAAGCAGGACGATCGCAATTATTGCGGGTATCGATTTTGTAATTTTTTTTATGTTGTTGTTTTTCTTCATTAGCCCTTATTGCGGAACCGTTAACAGAAGCCGCGCATAGCGGTGACTCCATCTTGTGATTTTCAGTTCATGTGGACCTGACGTATCATTTCATTTAGTTCTGGTCGAAGGATAACCGATAATGGGGTGTAGTGTCATGTACCCAAAGGTACATCCAGGGGGTACATTTATTTGACGTGCAGATATTACATACCGGCTGGTCTGCAATAAAACCGCCAGTCAGTTTGATGCTTGGTATTGGTGATGGGTCGATGAGAAGTGAGTTTTTTGGTGATAGCCTGACTTCAGGGGTGCCGGACAGCTCCTAAAATACAATACTCAGAGAGCGGTTCCCCGATGAATAGCTGCTCAATTTTGGCACAGTGAATGACACGGTTGTCAGCCTATACCGCAACGGCCATGGACACTGCGATCAGTGTCAGAAACACGGCGACGGTAACCAGTGTGTAGGATAACGTTAGTTTCCAGCCCAACTGCTCGTAGGATGCGGGGAGCTTGAATAAACGCTTGGCATCAGCTAGATGAGATCCAAATCCTTGGGATCAAGAAGCCATAAATCCCTGCTCCATGGGCCGCTCATTCATGGATTGATTCGGTTAGATGCCATATTCACGCTCACAATGCAAGATCGCTAAATGTACAAATCCCTTCTGGAGTATGTCAGGTACGCACCCACCATGCTAAAGACTATGATCCCGGCGGAAATTGCTAAAAAGGTCGGGTCAAACTTCGATTCGCGCAGCAGCATGCCAGCATCGAAATAATTGAACGGTGAGAAGTATTTGAGGAACTCCAGGTTTTCGTGCAGCCCTGATATTACAGACAGGAAATAGGTGCCCAGGAGCAGGGCCACAGCCACGGAACTGGCGCGCCTGTACTGTTTCATGGCGCAGCCCAGGAAAATACCGACCGACAGGAAGATCAACTGCATGATAAACACTGCCACCATTGTCAGGCGCAGGAACGCATAAAATTCACCGTCAGGCTGGTACTGCTCCGCACTGACCAGAGAAATGCCCCAGATGATCAGTAGCAAGCCAACGCAGTTCACCAGCGCTGCCAGGGTCTTGGCGGTGACCACTCTGCTGCGAGTAACAGGAAGGGTCAAAGAAAATTCGACCGTCTTATCACGCTCTTCTTTCGAGATGATGTCGCTGCCCCACATGGCGGCGGAAATGGAAGCGATCAGCGCGTAGTAGGTAAACATCACGCCGAAAAAGCCGCTGATCGTGGTCAGGTTAAATGCATTCATATTGAAAGCTTCAAGCATCGCCGGAGGCATCTGGTCCAATATGGCTAACATTTCAGGATTGCCTTCGTATCCGGAAAACTCTGAAATTCCAGCCATCACAAATAGGATCACAATGACGCCCCAGATAATCAATGACCTGAAGTTTGATCTCAATTCTCTTATGAATATGTTCATTTTTTAGACTGAAATTTTCCCTCGCTCAAATATACAAATCTCTCCTGGAGTACGTCAGGTACGCGCCCACCATGCTCAGGATGATGATTCCTGCCGAAATCGCTACAAAGGTCGGGTCAAATTTTGCTTCGCGCAGCAGCACCCCCGCATCGAAATATTTGAACGGAGATAAATATTTGAGAAATTCCAGGTTCTCGTGCAGCCCAGATATGATGGACATGAAATAAGTTCCCAACAGCAGGGCTAGTGCCACTGAACCGGCCCGCCGGTACTGCTTCATGGCGCACCCCAGGAAAATGCCGATCGCCAGAAATATCAACTGCATGATGAAAATTGCCAGCATGCTGAGGCTTAGGAAGTTATAAAATTCACTGTCCGGTGAATATTGCGCGACACTGATGAGTGACGCTCCCCAGATGATCAGCAGCAGTCCGATGCAGTTCACGAGCGCTGCCAGGGCTTTGGCGGTAATCACCCTGCTGCGGGTGATCGGAAGGGTGAGAGAAAACTCAACCGTCTTGTTGCGTTCTTCCTTCGAGATGATGTCACTCCCCCACATTGCCGCAGAGATGGAAGCCAAGAGCGCAAAGTAGGTGAACATCACGCCAAAAAAACCGCTGATAGTGGTCAGGTTAAAGGCATTCATATTAAATGCTTCCAGCATGGCTTGGGGCATCTGGTCCAGTATGGCTAACATTTCAGGATTGCCCTCGTAGGCAGAAAATTTCGAAATACCAATCGTCACGAACAGGATCACAATGGCGCCCCATATTAACAGCGACCTGAAGTTTGCTCTCAGTTCTCGTATGAATATATTCATTTCTTAGCCTCCTTACACCGGGGCCGGGATGTTTCTTCTGTTATACAGCAGATAACTGCCCACCAGAGAAAGCACGATCACAACCAGGCTGATGGATACCAGGGGCAAATTATATGACGCATGCTCGATGATGTAGCCCGGATCGAAGTGCTTGAAAGGCGTTATATTCTCAAATATACTCTCGCCCAGCATGTCGCCAAAAACGCTCAACACGTACATCCCAAACGCCAGCGCCATCGCATACGGTGTAACATTCCTGACTCTTTTCACCAGCAGGGAGATCACCAGGCCCACGCTCAGGAAAAACAATTGGAACACAAAAATACTTAAAAGCAGAAGGATCAAAGCTCCTGTGTCGTACGTCCTGTCCCCTTTGAAGAGTTGGATAACAACGAAACTGCTGATCCAGACCACAACATTCGTGATAAGCAGTCCGCTCAAAGCGGCCAGAATTTTGCTGGTCAAGATCTGTGTTCTGCCAACCGGCTTGGCCAGCAGAAAATCAGCCGTCAGCTCTCTTTCCTCGATCGAGACTAACGAAAAACCGTAATACGCAGCCTGGATCGCCAGGCATACCTGGGCAAATAGGAAGGAAAAACTAAAGAATCCCAGGATTGAGGAGAAGTCCATGTTATCCATACCAAAGGCCAGAAGCAGCTCTTCAGGGAATTCCGACATCATCTCATTTAATAATTCTGCATCTGTAGCAATAGATGAGAATAGGGAAACAAAGATGAACAATAATACGGCTAACGCAGCGGACCAGGTAATCACCGATTGCAGGTTCATATTGAACTCGAGCTTGTATATGTTTTTATTCATGATCATCACCTACTCGTAGTAGTGCATGAAAATCTCTTCTAAGGTCGGCTCCTCAATCGTCACGTCCGTTAGCTCGTTTTCACTGATCTTTCTCAAGATCTGGTTGATGTCGCCCTTGAAGAAGAAACGCACCGCACCGTTGCTGGTCTGAATATTGCTAACACCGTCTAACTCGAATTGCCCCGCATCGATCTTTTCCGCTGCAACACGTATCTTTTTATAATTTTCGCTCTGCAGCGTATTAATATCTTGTATTTCAATGACGCTGCCTTCTTTGATGATGGCGACCCGGCTGCACATTCGCTGCACTTCACCCAGGATGTGGGAGGAGAAGAAAATCGTCGCGCCGCGCTCATTCTCATCCCGGATGAGCTGGAAGAATTTTCGCTGCATCAACGGGTCGAGTCCGCTGGTGGGTTCATCCAGGAGAAGCAGCCTGGGTTGGTGCAAAAGCCCCTGTACGATGCCGACTTTCTTTTTGTTGCCGTAAGAAAGATCATCTATCCGGCGCTTGAGGTCAAGTTCCATGATTTCGGCTAACTCATACAGCCGCGGCGTGCAGTCTTTTTCGTAAAAGCTGGCCGAATATTTGAGCAGGTCGATGACCTTCATACGTTCGTAGTAAAAAACTTCGGAGGGTAAATAGCCGATATCCTGCCTGAGTTCTGGCCCGTACTCGATGGCGTCCTTGCCGAATATCGTGGCGCTGCCTGAGCTGGGATAGATCAGTGACAAAAACAAGCGGATCGTGGTTGATTTACCGGCTCCATTCGGTCCAATGAAGCCAAAGATTTCTCCCTCCTCCACTTCGAATGACACATCTTCGATCCCCCTTGCTTTTCCGTAATACTTTGTCAGTTCATTGACTTCAATGACGCTCATACTTGCACTCCTTCTGATTGGTATTGCATTGCATAAAGTGTTTTTTCGAGCGCTTCATGCATCGATAGTGATTGACCATTATACTATCCCCCCGGCTGAATGGAAGCAGCTTGCGCGTTGTTTGCTTATATGCCCGATAGGCATCTCCAAATTCTTCGATCAACAGCCTCTCCTCCATCCTGATCCTGTTGAGAAAAATTGGGATCAAGGCTGACATAATCAAGAGCCCATAAAAACTTGAGGTGAACACTGAAATACCAATAAAGACCATGATATTTCCCAGATAGATTGGATGTCGTATGAAGTGGTAGATGCCGTGTGTTATAAGTTGGTGATCTTCCCTAATTACCAGAGTCGAAGAGTAATACCGCCGGAGTGTAACTTGGGCTACAATAAGAATTGTAAATCCGATGACGATAAGGGCCAATCCGAAAATGATTTGTCCCGAGTGTGTGAACAGAGTCCCTTGTTGCCTGACCAGGTTCCATGCACTGACCCCCGTCCCTACGATCATGACAAAAATCCAAGGGATGGCAAAATATAGCAAATCTTCTTTAATAGCGTTACGTACAATTCCATGCCTCTTAAGAAACCCTCGTTTTGCCATTCTCTTTATATTCCTGTCCCATTGATATTTTCATTCTTGCCTCTCTGAGCCGCCTAACTGGTTGCGTTACCAGCTGGTGGGCGGGTGTGGATAATGATGATTATACGGTAACTACTCAAGTCAGTATTCACTCACTTTGATGGGACGAAGAACACCGATCTGTTTCACTAATCTACAGCGGCAGAGCATGTTGTGACTGCGACCTTATGGGACAAATGCGCTGCGTGCAGATAGGGGTCATTTTCCATATCTGCCGAAATGGTGCCCGAAGCCCGCGTCAGACCTTACAGGCCATCAGATCGGGTAACCGGCGGTGTGAGTACGTGCGACCACTGACATCGGTTTAATTAGTCGTCCCTTTTTATATAAATTGAAAGCAGGCACAAACAAACGCGGGCCCACAAAGTTTGTTCGCGACCATGCAAGAATGCTAAAGATTGTAGATGTCTTTATATTTTGATCCCAGATAATCCAGGTAGGGACCTGTTTTAATCGGTCCGCCGGTGACGCGCTGGATCAGCTCTGTGGGCAGGTATTTCTTCCCGTATTGGTGGACGTTATCGATGAGCCATTCGCGGATGGGCGTTATATTACCCTGGGCCATTAATTCGTCTTGATTGGGGATATCGTTTGCCATCTGGCGCCACCATTGGGAAGCGATGATGTTGCCCATGGCGTATGAAGTGAAGTGCCCGATCAATCCCCAGGACCAGTGCACGTCCTGCAGCACGCCCTCGGTGTCCGTGAGTGGAACGATCCCGAGGTAGGTCTCAAATTTTTCGCTCCAGGCATCGGGTAGGTCTTTTATGGCGATATCGCCATTCAGGACGCCCAGTTCGATCTCAAAGCGTAGGATGATGTGCAGGTTGTAGCTCACTTCATCGGCTTCCACTCGGATATATGTGGGCTGGACTTTGTTGATTGCCCGGTAATACGTGTCGATGTCGGCTCCGCCAAGCTGGGCGGGGAAGTGTTTCTGCAGGATGGGGAAGAGATGGCTGGAGAATGCACGGCTGCGTCCAATCAGGTTTTCGAACAAGCGTGATTGGCTTTCATGTACGCCTGACGAAGCGCCCCTGGCTAAAGGAAGACCTTCCAACTCCGAAGAAACGCCCAATTCATACAGGGCGTGTCCGGACTCGTGCATGGTGGCGAACAGGCAGGGATTCAAGAAATTCTCGTTGACCCGCGTGGTTATTCGTACATCGTCTACGCTGAAAGAAGTGGCAAATGGGTGCGTAGTTAGGTCCAGCCGGCCCCGGTCCAGGTCATAGCCCAGGATTTGGGCTGCTTCCAGGGCCGCATCAAGCTGCTTTCCTTCCGCGAAATGTTGGTGGAGCAGGCTGTCGTCGACATCCTGATTGCTTTCGTGGATGGCTTTGATTAATTCAGATTGCGGGCCTTTGACCTCGTTGAAGGTGCGGCTTACAGTTTCCACCGTCATACCCGGCTCGAATTGATCCAGCAGCGCATCATAGGGATGGTCGGCGTCCGGGAAAAAGGTGGCGTATTCGCCGGCCAGTTCGAACATGCGCTCCAGGTGTGGGATAAACGAGGGGAAATCGTTCTCCTGGCGCGCTTTCATCCAGGCCACGTTGGCTTCTCCACCAGCTTCAGCCTGCGACGTAACGTGCTCGGTTGGCACGGCGGTGCGTTTTTGGTATTCCTGATCTGTCAGGCGGATGAGAGCCGCTTCTTCGGAATCGAAGTCCAATTCGTCAAGCCACGGTGTTAGGGCTTCGAGAAGCTGCCCAACTTCATCGCTTGTGTAGCGCTCGTGGATCAACCTGGAGAGGGTGCTCGTCTGGCGCGTGCGGGCTTCTGCACCTTTCGAAGGCATTTTGGTTTGCCGATCCCAACCGAGAACGGCCTGGGCTTTGGTCAGATCCCAGATTTCGGACATATAGGTTTTGAGTTGGTTGTATTTATTTATCATAATGGATTAATTTTACCTTACATTATGAACCCCAAAGCGCTTGCAAATATTGATTTTATTTGCTATCTTACCTATGACCTTATAGGTTTTGATACGAAAAACGTGTTAAAACACGTTCAGATGAAGGGCTGGAACCCGTTTCAGCGGGTTTTTGATATCAAGCGCCGAATTCATACAATTTTTTTGTTGATTTGCGAAGAGATACATCAAGTAGCCAGCCCTGAAGGATGATGGAACTAGAATGATATCTATTCTTGATGTTCAGTGGACTGCTAGCATACGAAAAACACGTTCAAATGATGAGCTGGAACCCGTTTCAACGGGATTTGGATGTCAGGCGCCGAATTCATTCGGCGGCTATATTGATTAACGAACACCTAGCCCTGCCGGAGGTATAAAATGGATCTGGACAAAGAAATCCTCGCCGTAAAATCAAATCCGCAAGAACTTGAACAGCTCTACCAAAAAGCGCAGGAGAGCGGCCAGACTGAAGTTTTTCAATCGGCCATCCTGGCCTGTTATGAAGATGATCCCGATAATCTGCTCTTCGCAGCCTGGTATTACCGCTTCCAACAAGCGGCGGAAACCGAGGTAAAGCCCCGCCGCGGCGTTAACTGGGTTCTGGCGATACCGCTTGGCATTCTGACCGGCTTGATTTTCTGGCTGCTCTCAGATTTTGAGACTTTAATTTATCTGGACTTTATACCCCTCCTGGCTCTTTGGTGGTCGCCCATCGCAACCATGAGCGCGCTTATTTTCATGGCAGTCACGGCGAAGAATAACCAGGTGCGTGCGGTGGCGCTGGGGTTGGGATTGCTGGCGGCAGCCGCTTATGCCATGCTGCTGGCGCCCGGACTGGATGTGGAATGGAAGATCGAACAATATCTCACTCTGGCAGCCATTCATATCCCTTTATTATGCTGGATCGCTTTGGGGATTTCGGTCCTGGGTTTCAGATCCAATAAGGATGACCGCTTTGCTTTCTTGATCAAATCCATCGAAGTGATGATCACGGCCGGTCTGTACCTGATCGCCGGGGTCATCCTTGGGGGCATAACCATTGGCATGTTTGCAGCGTTGAGTATTGAGCTGCCGGATATCTGGCTTCGGCTGATCGCTGCCGGAGGTTTTGGTCTGCTGCCGGTTCTGGCGGTGGCCAGCGTTTACGATCCTACAAAATCTCCTTCAGAACAGGATTTTGACCAGGGGTTGAGCAAGTTCATCTCCACCATGATGCGCCTGCTGCTCCCGCTGACCCTGGGCGTACTGGTGATCTACATTTTTGTGATACCGTTCAATTTCATGGAGTCCTACAACAACCGGGACTTGTTGATCGTCTACAACCTGATGCTGTTTGCCATTATGGGTTTGCTGCTGGGCGCGACCCCCATCCGGGGAGATGATCTCTCTCCCAATCTCCAAAAGTGGCTGCGGAGGGGCATTATCGCTGTGGCGGTCCTGGCGGCATTGATCAGCATCTATGCGCTATCAGCAATTATCTACCGCACTATCGACGGCGGTCTGACGATCAACCGCTTGATGATCATCGGCTGGAACGGCATTAATATCAGCATCCTGGTGTGGCTGATCTATAAACAATTCAAATATGGTCGAGGGAAGTGGATCGATTCACTGCACTCAGTCTTCAGCCAGGCAAGCGCTGCCTATTTGGTATGGGGATTGTTCCTCGTTCTGGCTGTGCCCTGGCTGTTCCGATAGCGTATGTAGTCTACTGGCCTGCCATGCCAAAAATCATCGGGCTGAAATATGGGATCAGCCAGATGACCCACACGAAGACGCTGAACTTGTGGAAGTTCTGCAACGCTTGCTCATTGTTTCTGAGCAGCGTAATTAAGGCCCAGGCTGCATGGATGAACATCAGCACAATGGCGATCACACCCGATATGCCGTGCAGGTCAAACGTCAATCCGCCAGCAAAATCCAACATCAAACCGGTGCCCCAAGTATCGCAGATCAACCCCAACACGAAGAAAACCAGGTGCCACCATTTAAGGCGTCCCGATATACGTTCCCCCCAGACTCCTATCGAGTAAAAAATGAGTGCGGCTGTGATGATGATCGTTGCGGTTGTGTCCATGGTATGCTCCTGTATTTTTAATGAAATCTAGAATGGGAATGTGAACACTTTCTCCGGCGGCAGGTATTTGTTCGCTGCGTTGGCAGCCATCATTTTAACGCCATCGAAAAGCACCTGGCGAGGGGTATAACTGGCCGCCAGGGATTCATCGGAGGCAAATTTTGTCAGGCGTTTTTTTTCATTGGTCTCCATCTGGCGTTTCATCGACTGCATGTGTTTCGTGTAATGTAAGATGGCGGATGTGTTCGTCTTTTCTGCGTCCAGAATCGCCTGTGCGGCAAAACGGCCGCTCAGGGCGGCATTATCCATGGCGACGCCTCGATAGGCATCCAACAATCCGGCTGCGTCCCCACAAATCAGTGTGTTCTCTTCTCCCAGGTAGACGCCAAATTTCAAGGGTGACGCAAACCCCTCCTTGCGCACGATCTCGCCTTTGAAATTGTACTTCTGGCACACATAATCATAGAAGCGGTCCGCATAATCCTTCAGATCGTGCTCCGCGCCGGTGCCGATCACCCACAAATCGTCCTTCTTGTAGATCCAGGCGAACATGATCGGCGCGTAAGCCTTGATGTTGACCATATAAAGCGCATTGGGGTCCAGTTCTCCTTCTCCGGTGCAGTAATAATTCATTGCCCCCCCGGGAGCTTTCTGTAAAAAATCTTCTGGGCGTAAATTTTTCCTTATCCTGGAATTCATACCATCTGCGGCTATGAGATATCGGGTGAATACATCCCTGGTTTCGACGCCCGATTGCAATTGAATGCGGTAGCCATCATCTACCTGCTCATAGTCGACCATGCGGGTCTTGTCTTGAAAAACCGCCCCCTCCTCAACCGCCAGGTCATTCAGCCAGCGATCGAAAGTAGAACGCCAGAAATTCAATACCTTCATCTTGCCCTTGTAGGTCTTTTCGTCGGGGGTGATGATATTCATATTGACGATTTCATTCGTGCACAGCTTATCTTCAGGGATCTGTCTGCCAACTAATTTTTCGAAATAGCCAAATTGAATCCCTGAACAGGGTTTATCGCGCGGTGTTTCAGCCCGCTCAATGAGTAAACTGGTTAATCCATTTTCCGCTGCCAGACGAGCAGCTATTGATCCGGCTACTCCACCGCCCACCGATACAACATCAAATTTATCCAATTGGTCCTTCCTTTTTGTGTCCACTTCTAAAATTTATGCTTGATAGATTGCGGTCAGGAGTTTTAGCGCAGCTGAAATTTGGTCCAGCTGCCCCTCACCCAGGTCTGCTGGAAGCTGTTTTATCCAGCTCCGGCGTGCTTTTATGCTCTGCTCGACAAAATTTTCCCCTTGCCTGGAAAGTACAACATTGCGTACACGCCGGTCTCCGGGGTCGGCACTCCTTTCTACTAAATCCAGTTTTTCCAGCCGGTCCACCATCTGGCTTGCTGCAGCAGCCGATACCATCATGTGTGCACATATATCCGAAATATTGCTCGGCCCGTTGTAGTGAATGTATGTAAGAACATAAGCCTGCGGCATGGATACCTCAGTGGTTTTTAGATATTCAAAATATTGTGACAACGACCGGAACATATATACATTGGCCCAGTTTTCCATTTCAGTAAGAAATGTTTGTTGAGATGACATTGATCAGCAGCCTCAGGATGAATTTTATTAACACCAATAAATATTTAATAGACATTAAATAATATTCGAATTATTATTTTTGTCAAGTATGAATTCTGCTACAATGTAGGGTATGTCCGAAAGAACCCAAGCGCACATCCTGATTGTCGAAGATGACCCGGGTATAGCAAGCAGCCTGCGTAGGGGCCTGGAGCACGAGGACTACCATGTGACCTGGAAAGATAGGGGGGAAGACGGAATTATCTTTACCCAAAATCATGCTCCTGACTTAATCATCCTGGATGTGCGTTTGCCGGATGGTTCGGGCTTCGACTTTTGCCGCCGCATACGGACATTGAAGTTCAAGCAGCCCATTCTTATGCTCACCGTGCGCAGCGACGAGATGGATAAAGTGCTCGGGTTGGAGATGGGCGCCGATGATTACCTGACCAAGCCGTTCGGCATTCGCGAACTTTTGTCCCGCATCAGGGCGCTGCTCCGGCGTGCGTATGGGGAACTGTCCACGACCGGCTCCGAAAAGCTCTACGTCAGGGACATTGTTATTGAACCCTCCCAAGGAAGGGCGACTCGCGGTGATACCGCCATCAACCTGACACCTACCGAATTCCGTTTGCTGGTATACCTGGCCCAACACCCGGGTCAGGCCTTGAACCGCGCTCAAATACTCGATGCCGTCTGGGATTCCGATGGTGCCAATCTGGATGAACGTGTGGTCAACGTGCACATCCGCAGGCTGCGTGAGAAAATCGAATTCGATCCCAGCGAGCCTGAACTCCTGCTCACCGTACCGGGCATCGGTTACCGCTTGGTAGCAGAAAACCGGTAAGCAGGTGCTTCGGAAAAAGGTAATCCGGTTCTATCATCCCCAATACCCACTCACACCGAAATATTAAATTTTTCTGGCAAAAACACACCAATTCAGTTTTTTCGAAAATTCACACTTGACTCTCCCCCTAGCGGAGGGTCTATACTGGAGAAACTGAAGGCCTTCGTAACTTAGCAAAGGTAGACTTATGATCAAGATCGGTGATTTCTCCAAGTTGGGCCACGTCACGGTCAAGACCCTGCATCACTATGACCAGATGGGCCTGCTCAAACCAGCCCATATCGACCGCTTTTCCGGCTACCGATACTACACCCTCGGACAACTGTCGCGCCTCAATTGCATTTTAGCGCTCAAGGACTTGGGATTCTCTCTCGATCAGGTTGCGCAACTGATGGATGAGAACCTTACCATCGCTGAGATACGAGGCATGCTGCGTTTAAAGCAGGTAGAGCTGGCTGAAAGTGTCGAGTTAGAGGGTATCCGTTTGGCCCGGGTCGAGAGACGCTTGCAGCAGCTCGACATGGATGGTTCGCCGCCCGGTCAGGAAATCGCCATCAAGGAGGTTGGCCCCCAGGTCGTGTTGTCAGCGCGGGGGGTGGCGACCAGTGAGCGTGCCGTCCTGCCAGAGCGAGAAAAATTGGGGGCGCTGCTCCAGCGCAGCCTGGATCAGGCACGAATGAAGCCAGCCGGCCCCTGGTTTGTCCTGATGGATGATCTGCCGTACTCAGAGACTGACCTCGAAGTAGAGTTGGCGGTGCCGGTCAAGCCCGGAACGAGTCAACTGGCTGGAGATTGGCAGGGAACCCCAATCAACCTGCGAGAGCTGGTCGCAGTGAGCAAAATGGCCAGTGTGATCCATGAAGGAGAGTACGCCGCTATCAACCAGGCTTACACCCATCTGTATGCCTGGTTCCAGGCCAATGCTTTCAAGATCGCAGGACCTTGCCGGGAAGTCTACCTGCCCGAAACAGGGATCAACACAACGTTAGCCCCCGACACACATTCGGGATTCATCGAGGTGCAGTGTCCTGTTAAACGGGCTTCCGTCCCTATATCAATCCGTACATCTAAATCAAAACAAAAGGAAAATATTATGAACCCCAAGTTTGTCTCAAAACCAGCAATGAATGTTGTTGGCATGTCCTATGTCGGTAGGAATGAAAATCAAGAAGCGTCTTTTAATACAGAGATCTCCCAAATGTGGGGCGAGTTCATGTCCCGTGAAAAAGAGATCAAGCACATCACTGGCCAATGCAATTACGGCGCCTGCTTCAGCCAACCCGAAGGGGCAGCGGAAGGCGAGTTCGAATATGTGGCCTGCTATGAAGTCACCGATACGAGCGGCATTCCAGAAGGTATGGTCCTGCGCCAGGTGCCTGCTTACAAGTATGCCGTCTTTACCCACAAAGGCAGGGTATACAATTTGGGTGACACCTATAAATACATCTATGAAACTTGGCTGCCTCAGTCGGATGTGGAGCTCCATCCAGACAAGTTCGATATGGAGCTCTATGACAGTCGCTTCACCCCCGATTCTGATGAGTCTGAATTCGACATCCTGGTGGCGCTCAAGGAGTGAATAAATTGAAATTATAGGGGTGGGGCTGTCCCGAAAATTGGGGCAGCCCCGTGCGCGAATCGGAATTGGAACGATCAGCCTATAGCAATGGGAATCTGAGGATCCTTTAGTGGGCTATGTGGCTTATTGCGTGGTGGTGTTTGGCCCTGTTGATCTGCTTCTTCACTGGTGGATTAACAGCGATGCAAAACGGCTAGTTATGATCGCCAGTTGAAAATAGTGTCACCAGGCAAAAGGGTCTCTGCAAGTTACAGAGGCCCTTTTTGTCTTTCGCTTGATAGGTGGGGAAGGGAATTCGATGGGCTGGATACAGCCGTTTGCTATATACAACCCAGGCTGCAAGGCCATTCCTGACTCCATGTGTGTGATGGATGTTCACGGCAATCATGGTCCATTTCGCATGATTGCCGTGAGATGATGTTATGGATTGGAGACAGTTTCGATGTGGTCTGCCAACTTGTCAAAAGCCTGTTCCCAACCACCGCCTGCGCCTGAACCTGCAGGCATACCGGCGTGCGTCATAGCCATTTTTGTATGCCCACCGACATCTGTCAATAACACGGTGACTTCAGTCGTCGCCGGATACCCCTCAGGCATTCCCATGGCAGATGGCGAAACCACATTGCCATTTTCATCAGCCGGACTTTCTGTGTAGACGATGCGCTCCTTCGGGACAATTTCTGTGTATTCACCTGTCGTCCACATTTTCATGCTGCCGTCAGGTGATGCCATGCAAACCAGGCGCTTGCCCCCGACACGCAGTTCCATGTCGGCAACGGGCACGGTGAAGCCTTTTGGGCCGTACCACTTTTTGAAATTTTCGGGGTCTGTCCACATTTGCCAGATGAGGTCCACGGGGGCATCGAAAATTCGTTCAATTACTACTGCATCTTTAGAAATCGTACTGTCACTCATTGTCTTTCTCCTTGTTGTTTAGTTGATTGATATAGTCGTCCATACGGGCAAAGCGGACCTCCCAGATGTGGCGGTACTGCTCTGTCCAGTCGGAAACTTCTTGGAGGGGCGTTACGTCGATGGTGCAGGGGCGATACTGCGCTCTTTGCCCCTGGGTGATGAGGCCCGCACGCTCCAGCACTTTGATGTGCTTGGAAATGGCTGGCAAACTCATGTTGAACGGCGCCGCGAGTTCGTTAACAGTTGCTTCTCCCTCTGCTAAATGGGCTAAAATCGCCCGCCGCGTCGAGTTTGCCAATGCGGCAAAGGTCTGGCTTAGTCTGTCATCGTCTCTCCTCATGAATATGATTTTCCTTACTTTACGAATTGGTTAAATAACCTGTTGGTATATTACCGCCAATACTTATAATTGTCAAGTAATTTGACCTTATTTGGTCAATTTGGAAGCCGTTTCTTAACGAGGTGGTGATCGGGGTTTGGCAGGCAGCCACGTCAGGTGAGTGGTGGCAGGTACTGTTATGGATCATTATCGGTTGGGCGGCTGGGAGCAAGCCGGGTGTTTAGGAACGCTGGCACTGAAGAATGGCGCGACCGTATAGAAAATCTAAGAAGGATTTACATTCCCCAGATTACGAAATCTTAATCACATCGAAACCATGCCGTAATCTGCTAACGCTATAATTGCTCTTATTGATCATATCTTAGGAGCAAAGTAAATGAAACGTTGGCAAATTATTCTACTCAGCCTGCTCGCGATTATTATAATCGTGGGTGCGGGATACCTGGGTTTTCAGGGTACTTTTCCATTCGCCCAGTCGGCAACACCCGAACCTGTGGAGGTTCCACCCACTGTGGAAGTAACCCACGGCGAGGTTCGGCAAACCGTCATTACTCCCGGGCAGTTGGTAAATTACCAGACCATCGACATTCCAGCAGGGACTACAGGTATGGTAGAGGTCCTCAATGTGCAGCCTGGGGAGGTCGTCCAGGCAGGCGACGTTCTGGTTCAATTGGGAGGGCAGGAGCAGCTCCAGGCAAACGTCGCCGCAGAAGAAATTGCTATGCTGCAAGCCCAGGGGATTGTGGATGATATCTACGCCAATGCCTCTCTCCACCAGGCTGAAGCGCTGCAGGCTATTTCATCGGCGCAGCAAGCCCTCAGCGCTCTGGCAGTCGATGTTCCACTCCTACAGGCTGAGACTCTACAAGCCATTATCGAAGCTCAAGACGCAGTGGCAAGCGCTGAATACAGGCTAAATGGTTTGGGCGCTCCTGCAAACGAAGTGTCCTTGACGGCGGCCCAATCTGATGTCACGCTGGCAGCCCAGGCGCTGGAGCAGGCCGATAAGGCTTATGC
>Ga0209013_10000581_pt1 | contig 33096 bp, 28 predicted proteins | sample Cruoilmetagenom2_FD_187291 | JGI IMG/M metagenome (GOLD analysis project Ga0209013, IMG submission 187291) | Oil polluted marine microbial communities from Coal Oil Point, Santa Barbara, California, USA - Sample 2 (SPAdes) (version 2) | ecosystem: Environmental > Aquatic > Marine > Oil seeps ...
AGAATTTCTGCAATGCTGGCGCTGATCATGGAGGGGAAGCAACCCAAACCCGTCAGCGGAGAAGTCGTCGAGTAGAGCCGGCAAATGGCACCCCCCTTGGCTAGCTGTGAATTCCAGCAACGTTTTAAACACCGGGTTTTCGAGTAATTGCGGGCTTTCAGTTTGGCACAAGCCCGTTCGGAGCAAGGGGTCTTCTTCCAGGACCCTTTGCAACACGATGTTGCAAGAGGAGGCCCCAAGGACGGGTTTATGCCGTGTCCTGGAAGAAGACCCCTTGCTTCGGACTGGCACGCCTGCAAGTAGCACGACAATAATGTGAACAACGTTGCTGGAATTCTCTGCTGGTTCATTACAGGCTGGTTGACTTTGCCATTATTAGAGAACTGATTATTGGTGCAAATTTCACTGAATGAGTGGCTTGACCTGCTGGAATCCAGGCATCCCAGGACGATTGAACTTGGCCTGGAGCGTAGCCGCGAAGTGTGGGAGCGTATGGGTTCTCCCCGCCCCGCCGGGCAGATATTCACGGTAGCCGGTACCAATGGTAAGGGTTCTACGGTTGCTTATCTGTGTGGAATGCTTCGGGCGCTGGGCCACTCGTTCGGAAGTTATACCAGTCCCCATTTATTCCGCTATAACGAAAGGGTCCAGCTCAATGGAATCGACGCGTCAGACAGGCAACTGGTAGATGCATTCGAGCGAGTCGAAGCAGCCAGGGGTGATATCAGCCTGAGTTACTTTGAGTTCGGGACCCTGGCGGCCATTTCATTGATGAATGAAGCCGGCCTGGATTTTGCCGTCATGGAAGTCGGCCTGGGGGGGCGTCTGGATGCGGTGAATATCCTGGATGCGAACTGTGCGGTCATTACCAACATCGGGCTGGACCACCAGGAGTATCTTGGTGATGACCACGAGAGTATCGGCTGGGAAAAAGCAGGAATTATCCGCAAGAATATGCCGCTTGTCTGCGGGGAAACGGATCCTCCGGACAGCGTGATGGCAGAAGCATCCCGCCTGCAGGCCACGTTGTTGCGCTTGGGCCATGAATTCAATGCCGTTGACGACCAGCGGAGCATTCGCTTCACAAAAGGTGAAACTGTTTTTCTACTGCCCAGGCCGCAAATGACCGGCCGGCACCAGGTCATTAACCTGGCGACGGCCCTGGCTGCTTTGCTTGAATTGGCGCCGGACGCTGCAAACAGTGTTGACCAACTGGTTCGTGGCCTGGCATCGGTGTCACTGGCGGGGAGATTTCAGCAGGTTTCAGGCCAGCCACGGGTTTATATTGACGTTGGTCACAACGCCCTGGCGGCGGAGGCCATCCTGGAGGCGCTCAGCAGGATCAAGGGAAAGAATGCAGAATTCAACTGCCACTGCGTTATCGGTATGCTGGCAGACAAGGATGCGGCTGCCATTGCACAAATTCTCGAACCCGCTGTGTCCAGTTGGTACTGCGCCGGGCTGGGAGGCGAACGGGGACAGACCGGGGAAGAGCTCGCCACACGGGTCAGGGCAGGGGCGGTCAATGCAAAAGTTATCTCCTGGGTGGATGTCGACACGGCCCTCGATGCTGCGCTGGGTGCACTGGGCAGGGAGAGTGCATCGCCGGGTTGTGTACTCGTATTCGGGTCCTTCCTCACCGCCAGTCAGGCCATCGCCAGATGGCAGCCGGATCTTCCAGGAGCCTGACGGATAAGTTCCTCCGCATGAAGAACTTGATGCTGATAGAATTCCACTATTGAATTGATAGGAAAAGTTTGGAATTCCTGATGGACAAAGCCCTCAAACAAAGAATGGTTGGTGCCAGCGTTTTGATTGCACTCGCGGTTATCATTTTACCCATGCTGTTGGGCGGTCGCCCTGAAGGTGAAAACCTGCAATCACGGAAAATCGAACTACCGGCACAACCACCGGAACTCAGTTTCGAAACCCGGCGCTACCCAATGGGTGAGCAGGTTCCTGATGAGCAGGCAAAAGCGGACGAATCCACCCGGGATGAGCCGGTTCACCGCTTGCCTGCACCGAAGGTCCCGGTGAGCAAAGACGTTAAGCCCGATGTTGTTGAAACCACCCTTGGGGAATCCGGAATCGAAGAACAGACATCAGCGCCTGTAGAGACAAGCCCAGAGCCTGTAGAGACGAGCCCAGAGCCCGTAGTGACTAAACCTGCGCCTGTGCAGGATGAAAAATCACCGGGTACCGGCCGTTATGTTGTTCAGGTCGCCAGTTTCGGCGCACTTGATAATGCCAACAGGCTTTCCGCTACGCTCAGCAGCAAGGGATATTCCGTCATGACAGACAGCGTCAAGTCGTCTGTGGGGACATTGCACCGCGTTCGCGTGGGTCCTTATTCCTCCGAAGCAGAGGCCAACCAGACTGTCATTGAACTGGAGTCAAAGGTCAGTGGCGTCAAACCGCGTGTCATGGACCTCCAGCCCGGAAAAAGCGCCCAGGTTACGACACCCTCCGACCCGCTCATCCGTTGGATTGTCCAGGTAGGCAGTTTTTCCAGTGCTGCAAACGCGGAGAAACTGGTAGCCTCCCTGAGGCTCGACGGCCTGAGCGCTTACAAGGAAACAGTCAGTTCCTCGGGGTCGACCATTTTTCGCGTTCGCGTCGGCCCTTTCCTGAAGCGGGAAGATGCGATACGCGTCGAGCGCCAGGTGCGGGAGAAGAGATCGCTTAACGGCGTTGTGATGAGTGCAGATTGACTGATTGATTGACTAATTGATCTGGGGAGTGATGTTTGACCTGGCCTGACTACGCCATACTGGGCACGATCGCAATTTCCATCCTGGTCGGTGTTCTGCGCGGATTCATGAAGGAAGTGTTTTCCCTCCTGGTATGGGCGGCGGCATTCATCATTGCCTATCAGTATGGCGGTAATGTTGCCGCCCTGATGGATGATCACATTTCCTTACCATCCGCCCGTACGGCAATGGGGTTTACCGGCCTGTTTATCGTGGTCTTACTGGTCGGCGGTCTCTTGAATTACCTGCTCGGCCGCCTGGTTGAATCAACCGGCCTGAGCGGAACAGACCGCTTGCTTGGTGGTGTTTTCGGAGCCGCCAGGGGACTGGCGCTGATTGTCGCGGTTCTCCTGGTAGCGGGCTTTACGCCCATACCCGCTGATCCCTGGTGGAAAGATTCTCAAATGGTTCAGCGTTTGATGCCTTTCGTTGCATGGTCATCGGGCTTTCTGCCTGAAAACGTCAGCGCGTATCTTGAGTTCGATCCGCAGGATCAATCAACGGTAGAGGATACGCGGGAGGAGGCGGAAGAGAAGGGGGAGGAGGCGGAAGCGAAGGGGGAGAAGGATGAAAAAACAAATGTGGTTGATGAGAGTAATAGCGAAAAATGAATTCCCGAATTGCGGGGCCGGCATGTTAAAATTCCGCGCGAATGAGGAGCCGGAAATCCAACAGGGGCTGGCGAAATGTGCGGGATTGTAGGAATAGTCGGTAAGAGTGCTGTTGCACCGTCTTTATATGACGCGTTGACCATGCTTCAGCACCGCGGTCAGGATGCTGCGGGAATTGCTACCCTCGATGGTTATCGGATCAAGCTTTGCAAGGGCAGTGGACTGGTAAAAGATGTGTTTGAACGCCCTGACGTGCTCAGTCTCACCGGCAATACAGGCATTGGCCATGTCCGTTACCCGACGGCTGGCAGGGATGACTCTTCAGAAGCCCAGCCTTTCTACGTAAATTCACCATACGGTATCGCGCTCGCGCATAACGGTAACCTGATCAACACCCGGGAGCTCACACAGGAGCTTTTTGACAGTGACCGCCGTCACCTCAATACCAGTTCAGATTCCGAAGTGTTGCTTAATGTCCTGGCGCACGAATTACAGAAACAGAACCCGGTCAGGTTGGCAGTCGAGCATATTTTCAAGGCGGTGGATGCGGTGCACATGCGCTGCCGGGGTGCGTATTCAGCACTTGCCCTGATTTCGGGTCACGGCGTTCTTGGATTCAGAGATCCACGGGGCATCCGCCCGGCCGTTTTAGGTTCACGGGAAACGGCCAGTGGTGTTGAATATGCCGTCGCTTCGGAGAGTGTCGCCCTGGATGCACTCGGTTTTTCCCTGATGCGGGACCTTGGGGCCGGTGAAGCGGTTTTTATTACCCTGGACGGCAAGCTACACACGCACTTGAGCCCATATGCGGAGGCCCCGTCACCCTGTATTTTTGAATACGTCTATTTTTCCCGGCCCGATTCGATGATCGATGACATCTCGGTATACAAGGCCCGTCTGCGAATGGGACAGGCGTTGGCGAAAAAGATACTCAGAGAACGGCCTGATCACGATATCGAGGTGGTTATCCCGGTTCCTGATACCAGCCGCACATCGGCCTTGCCCCTGGCTTACGATCTGGACGTCAAATACCGCGAAGGTTTTATCAAGAACCGGTATATCGGCCGGACTTTCATCATGCCGGGCCAGGCGGAGCGTAAAAAATCAGTCAAACAAAAGCTCAACGCCATCGACCTGGAGTTCCGGGGCAAAAACGTGTTGATTGTCGATGACTCTATCGTCAGGGGAACGACTTCCAGGCAGATCATTCAGATGGCCAGGGAAGCGGGAGCACGCAAAGTCTATTTTGCATCGGCAGCACCTCCGGTGCGTTATCCTAATATTTACGGCATCGACATGCCGGCGCCAGGTGAACTGATCGCCAGTGGCCGGAGTGAGAAGGAAATCGAAGAAGAACTGGGGGCTGACTGGCTGATCTACCAGGATCTGTCCGATCTTATCGAGGCTTGCCGGGAGGGGAACGAGCGCATCGTTAGTTTTGATACGTCCTGTTTCTCCGGTGAGTACATCACCGGCGTACAACATGGTTACCTGGAACAGCTTCAGCAACAACGATCTGACCAGGCACGGACAAAGCGCAGAAGCGAAAACTCAGTGCAGTTGGCCAGTTAATGCGCGACCCCATTTCAAAGGTCGACACCGCCTGGTTGCGAATGGAGCAACCCACCAACCTGATGATGATTACCGGCGTCATCGTTCTTGACTCCGGGGCTTCTTTTGAGCGTGTGGTTAAGACCATTGAACACAGGTGGCTGGCGTTCAGGCGGTTCAGGCAAAAAGCAGTGGACAAGGCCGGTGGAGCTTACTGGGATCTGGACAGGGACTTTGACATCCACACCCATATCCGGCGCGTCGCGCTTCCCGGAAATGCCGGACAGGACGAACTCGAGGAGTTTGTCAGCGACCTGGCCAGTACCAGTCTCGATCATTCCCGGCCGCTCTGGCAGTTTCATTACGTAGAAAATTTTACCGGTGGTCCGGTCCTGGTGCAAAGGGTTCATCACTGTTATGCAGACGGAATCGCACTGATCCAGGTATTTCTCTCCCTGACGGACCCGGGCCCTGAACCCAGGCCTTCTGCATCCAACCCGGAGACCTGGAAAAAGAGGCGAGCCGCCGAATCCACCATTTACCAAAGGCTCCTGGAGCCTGCCCGGGAAGGGCTGGGCCAGGTTGTCCACTGGTCCCAAAAACTGCTCGGTGAAGCCGTTGAGATCGCACAGGAGCCGGAAAAAGCCAGGAAGTACGTGACTGAAGCCTCCGAGTTGATCAAGGAACTCGCCAGTTCAATAACGCTTCCCAACGATCCCAAAACCCTGTTCAAAGGCAAACTCGGTGTGCGCAAGCGCGTGGCCTGGGCAGAACCCCTGCCACTGGATGAAGTGAAAGCAGTCAGCAAGGTATTCGGGTGCAGCGTCAATGATGTACTGATTGCGGCAGTGACCGGCGCTCTTCGGAGCTACATGCTGGACCAGGGTGAAGTACCTTCCAGGAGCAGTGAAGTCCGGGCTACGGTACCGGTCAACCTCCGGCCGCTGGAACATGCAAAAAACCTGGGCAATCATTTCGGGCTGGTTTTTCTGCCTGTGCCGATCGGAGAAGCCAACCCGATCGAGCGGGTAAAACAGGTGCACGAACGCATGAACGAGCTGAAATCCAGTAAGCAGGCGGCTGTCTCGTTCGGCCTGTTGGCGGCCCTGGGAATGGGCCCCCCCATGCTGCAGAAACCAGCACTGGATATGCTTAGTGAAAAAGCGACGATGGTTCTGACCAATGTTCCCGGCCCACAACAGCCTCTTTACCTGGCCGGTGGCCAGGTAAAACAAATGATGTTCTGGGTACCGCAAAACGGTGGTATAGGCATGGGTGTCAGTATCCTGAGCTACAACGGCCAGGTATTTTTTGGTGTCATTACCGATCGCAAGCTGGTGCCGGAGCCCAAGGAAATCATCAAGCGCTTCAATCCCGAGTTCGAAAACCTCGTTTACCTCAGCCTGATGCTCCCGGTCGCCGATCCTGTAGCCGGAAAACTCGCCGAAGAACTCATCAGCATAAATTAGAAATCGGTGGGCAATGAATTGCCCACCATTCGTTTCTCAATCAGAACGACGTTTATCGCCGTTGACGGCGCCAGCAGTCGACGATGTGGTCGACGTCGGTTTCGGTTGGGCCTCTCTTCCACATGCCGGCGTAATCGATTTCCTGGGCGTTCGGCGGCGGGTCGGGCATCGTGACCCTGAAACGCATTGGCATGGGTGATGCCTCCCCGGTGGCAATGGCTTCGCCCTGTGCCAGCGAACTCAATGATTCCAGGATGCCGCGGGCCGAATCCGGCACCAGAGCGCGCACGTATTCCTGGTCATCCGGATTGGTGATACGCATGCAGATATAACTGCTGCACTGGGAAAGAACGGTTTCCGATAATTCGTGGGGGCGCTGGCTGACGACACAGAGACCCACGGCGTATTTACGACCCGCCTTGGCAATTCGCTCGAAACTGCGGCGGGTTGAGTCGTGGGCGCTGCTTGTACCTTCCCGGGTGATGTAGGAGTGCGCTTCCTCACAAATCAGGAACAAGGGGAACTCGCGGCACTGCGGGTTCCAGAAATTGAATTCAAATGCGAGGCGGCCGATCTGGGCCGTGACCGTCGGCTGAACGTCGAATGGCACCGAACTCAGGTCGATTACGGTAACTTTGGCCCTGGGCTCACCGAGGCCGACGAAATCCCGCATCAGGCCCGGCAGGCTTTCAGACGACGTCCTTTTTTCCGGCTGCAGCAGGAAATCGTAGCGGGTGTCATTCATGCGGCTTTGAAGCTTGACCAGCAGAGAGTCGAATTTCCCGGTCAGCGCTGTCTTGGACTTACCAAAGTCGGCTGTCGTTTCATTGGTAGATTTGAAACGCTTGTACAGTTCATCCATGGAAAAATAAATCGGGGAATCCACCGTGATATGTCCGAGTCCCAGGTGCTCGTTGGATTCCCGTTTTAACTCCAGCATAGCGCCGCGCAGAAAAGCAATTTGTATGGTTGCGTCTTCTTCCTCCGGATCGACCAACAACTCGATCATCTCTTCATAGGTCAATAGCCAGTACGGAATCTCCAGATCACTGGCCTTGATGCAACGAACCATATCAGCGGGGAAGGGTGCCTTGGTGCTTGGGTCCCAATCCTTGGCGCCATATTCACCATGCAAATCAAGAATGATGATATGGGCATTGGGCATGGACCTCAAAGTTGCCTGAACCATGCTGGTGACCGTCCAGGACTTACCGGAGCCCGACTGGCCGAGGATCGCTGCGTGCCGTCCAAAAAATGCGGAGGCATCCAGAAAAACATCGATGGTATCGAAGGAGCTGAGTTTCCCGACCATGAAATCCGCGGCGCTGTACTTGGCGAACATGACGCTCAGGGTTGAGGCTGTTACGAGGTGTAATTCCGCACCGGTAGTGGGAAAGTGCGCCACGCCTCGGACAAAACCACCCTTGGGGGTAATTTCACCCAGTGGGTTCAGCCGGATCATGCGTATGAGACCGCCGCCAGGCTCGACTTCCTGCCACATGCTCTCAACGATAACCAGGACATACAGGCCTGACTGTCTGACCATGAGGTAAGAACCTACCTGGCCGACCTGAACCAGGTTATCGTCTACTGTTACCTCCGTTACGAATCCTTCATCTTCGGAAATCAACTGAGCGACAAATTCCGCGCCACTGATTTCGACAACATGTCCGATTAGGGTGTTATTTTCACTGATCATGATGTGTCCCTACCTGATTTAAAAGCTAATAAATAGTTGCCCATAATGTAGCGGGCCCGTCTATATCCCTTTGCTCCGGTAGTTATCCTAACGTTTTACGAGCGATTGTTAAACTAAATCTATGAGAAATCACGGTTTTCAAAATAATCTTTGTTGGATTCCCCTGGCCTATTCAAACTCCGCGAGTGCTAATTCCACATCCAGTTTTTCAACGGCGTCCTTTGGTGTGAACTCAGTCGCCCGTTCGTAAAGACTGGAAACATCGTCCACACGGCGGTCACCATAGAGCATGTACAGACCATTGCCGTATTCAATATGTGCGATCGGAGACCCGGGTGCGAGTACCAGCGCTTTTTTAAAATGCTCAATGGCTTTTTTCTCACTGGCGCCGTAGGTCACGCCGCCAATAAGCTTTCCAATCTTGTCGATAATTTCGGCGTGATACAGGCCCAGGGCCGTATGGGCATCCGCATGATCCGGGTTGATTTCCAGGGCGCGCGTCAACGCGCTCATGATTTTTCCACCGATACCCTGCTTCAGTGCCTTCACAATCGATATGGACTGGCTGTAGCGGCCGAGGTTGAATGCGTAGAAGTGGTGACTGTTGGCTTCATCCGGGAACTCGATGATGGCTTTTTCGGCCCTGGCAATGGCCGTTTTATAACAATCTATCTGCCGTTTTTCGTTTTTTTCCAGGTGGCTTGCGTACATTCCCGTGGCCTTGTTAGCCACTGCATGACCTTGCAGGCCGCATTCGTCGGCCAGGATTACCGCCTGTTGGAAATCTCCCCGGTGGTAGCAGCGCCAGGCTTCCTGCAGGCGTTCATCCTCCGGGAAAGGTTCCTGGTCACCATCATGCAGTTGGTCCCAGATTTCGCTTAGAGCCTCTCCCTGATAATCGTAGGCCTTATTATCAAATGGGAATTCATTCCATTCGTACATGATTACCATCCTCTTAACTGGCTGAATCAAAAAGAATATCAGTTTACCGTGTTTTATTTAAATTAAAGGTAATTTTTGGTGCTCCTGCAAGGATTTCACACTAGTGCTCTGTCAAGCCTGAACCTATCAATTCAGGCTTGACAGAGCACTAGTGTGATTGCTCTATTTTTCGTACTTAGAATATAACCATCAATTGGATAGGTCAGTCATATACAGGAGGACATCATGGCCAAGAAGAAGTTGAAAAAGAAAGTACAAGGTAAGCCCGCAGCAAAGAAGAATGTTAATCCGGTAGTCGATTCTGCACGGGAAATCTGGCTTGCAGGTCTTGGAGCTTTTAGCGTGGCTCAGACTGAAGGTGGCAAAATCATCGACGAAGGCAACAAGATGTTCGACAAGCTGGTTGCCGAGGGTAGCAAGCTTGAAAAACGGACCCGCAAGGACGTAGAAGGGGCCGTTGATGATTTGCGCAGCGATATTGAATCTGTTGTAGACGATATCCGCGGCGACCTCGAATCCCGGGTCAAAGATTTCCGTGGCGATGTCAAATCCGGCCTCGGGGGTGTTCGCAAGCAGACAGATTCAGTCCGCAAGCAAGCATCCGATAACTGGGACAAGCTGGAAAAGATCTTTGAAGATCGTGTGTCCCGCTCACTGGCCAGCCTTGGAATCCCGACCAGGGATGACGTGAACGACCTGGCCAAGCGCGTACAGAAGCTCTCCAGGCAGGTTGAAGCGATGGATAAGAAGGCCAAACCTGCAGCGAAGAAAGCAGTCGCCAAAAAGCCCGCCGCCAAAAAGGCAGTGGTGAAAAAGGCAGCGCTTAAGAAGCCGGTAGCGAAGAAAGCTGCAATTAAGAAGGCAGCAGCCAAGCAGCCGGTAGCCAAAAAAGCTGCGGTTAAAAAGGCAGCAGTCAAGAAGCCGGTAGCGAAGAAAGCTGCGGTCAGAAAGGCGGCAGTCAAGAAGGCCGAAGTCAAGAAAGCTGCTCCCGTGGTAGTCATTGAAAAGAAAGAAACACCCAAAGCAGCTTAACGCTAATACGTTTATACCCTCTTTAGGCCGGCGTCCAGCCGGCCTTTTCTTTTCCAGAGCCGGGGTCAGGTTCTTGAACCTGACCCCGGCTCTAGACTCGTTCCAGGTACTCGAACGCCAGGTTCGTAAACTGGCTGCGCTCGGGTTCGCGCAGGAAAGGCGTGACCAGTTGGAGTACACGTGCGATGGCTTTGATTTGAGCGGTGCCGTCTTCCAGGCTATGCCGTTCGAAGATGCTGGCGAAGGGGATCCAGTAAGTGATGACGAGCAGGATGGTGTCGACCAGTAATTCTTTTTCCTGGGTGCTGATCAGTAGGGCTCCCTTCAGCTCGAGACCGGAAATCATCTGGAAAGCTGCCTGGCGTTCTCGCATCAGCAGTCCGCGCATGGCGCGGTCCAGGTCTTGAATCCGCGCGGTCAGGTCAGAAAGATTACGATAAAGGAATCGAAACCGGCCTTTGATCTCAAAAGCAAGGTGAAGTTGAATCCACAGGTCCTCAGCTTCCAGTGCACTGTTTTCCGGGACTTCCGTCAAAGGCTGTAAGCCGGTTAAAAAGCGCTTGAACAACTGGATGACGATGTCATCTTTGCTGCGAAAATGATAATAAAGGTTTCCCGGGCTGATATCGGCCTCATCCGCGATGTGATTGGTGGTCACATTCGGCTCGCCCAGTTCATTGAATAAGGCCAGGCTGGTGTTGAGTATCAGTTCCTTCGTATTGCGTCTGGTCATCTTGAAGGAGTACTAAAATTCGCCACCAAGTTTTCGTATCAGTTCTATATAGCGGGATTGGGCATCTTCCTCGCTGGTACCTCGCAGTTTTTCCCGGGCCTCGTATTTCGCCGCACCGACGAAGTCAAAAAAGCCTGGTTTGTCGCCACTGACGTCACCGCCTGAACCCTGCTTGTACAAGGCATAAAGTTCCAGCAAGGTGCTGTCATCCGGCTTTTCGGGGAGAGACTTGGCTGCAGTTACTGCATTTTCGAACAGTTTGTTTTCAGTGCTCATATTTTCTCCATAGATAGTGAGTTCGGTCAATATCCTGATCTGGTAAGATCGTAACATGCCAAAGGGATTTGCCGGGCTCAAGAGTCGGGTTCATAAATGGATGAGAGGCTTCCTGCTTATACTTGAATTTTGAATTGATAAGAACTGGAGACAGGTTAATGAGTTATTTCGTCACGGGTGGTACGGGTTTTATTGGTCATAATCTGATCGAGTTGCTGCTTAAACGCCGGGGTAAGGTGTATGTCCTGGTTCGCAAGGGCTCCATGGACAAGCTGGAAGCGCTCAAAAGCCGCTGGGGAAAGGCCGCGAGCAAAATCATACCCGTGACCGGTGACCTGACCAAAGCCCGCTTGGGGATCTCCGCGGCAAAACGCAAGGAACTGGAAGGGAAAATAGACCACGTCTTTCATCTGGCCGCCATATACGACATGAAAGCAGATGCCGCCTCGCAGGAAGCGGCCAACATCGACGGGACCCTGAATACCGTCCGTTTTGCCGAGTCTGTCAAGGCGAAGCGATTCCACCATGTCAGTTCAATCGCTGCTGCCGGTCTGTTTCCCGGCATTTTCAGGGAGGACATGTTTGAAGAGGCTACCGGACTGGATAATCCCTATTTTCGCACCAAGCATGATTCTGAAGGTATCGTCAGGAATAAGTGCAGCATTCCTTACCGGATTTACCGGCCCGGAATCGTCGTCGGTGATTCCGAAACCGGTGAAATTGACAAGATTGACGGCCCGTATTATTTCTTCAAACTGATCCAGAGAATGCGCAAGGCGATGCCGGCCTGGATGCCCACCATCGGTCTGGAAGGTGGACGAATCAATATTGTCCCGGTCGACTTCGTGGTCAAGGCCCTGGACCATATTGCCCATCTCCCCCGGCAGGATGGCAAATGTTTCCACCTGACAGACCCCAAGCCCAGGCGTATCGGTGAGGTCCTCAATATTTTCGCTGACGCAGCACATGCGCCCCAGATGAGCATGCGTATAGACGCCAGGATATTCAATTACATCCCGGCCGCGATCAAGCAGGCCCTGTTCATGCTGCCGCCCACCAGGAGAATTGCGAAACACGTAATGAATGACCTGGGGCTGCCGCCGGATATGCTGAAGTTCGTCAATTACCCGACCCGGTTTGACAGTAGGGAAACCGAAGCGGCCCTTAAAGAAACAGGTATTTCAGTTCCCCGTCTCGATGATTATGCGTGGCGCTTGTGGGATTACTGGGAACGCCACCTGGATCCGGACCTGTTTATTGATCGCAGCCTGCGAGGCCATGTGGCTGGCAAGGTGGTGGTCGTGACGGGTGGATCCTCGGGTATTGGCCTTGCAACCGCGACCATGATGGCGCTCGCCGGCGCCCGGGTGGCAATCGTCGCGCGAAGCGAAGACAAGCTGGCCGAAGCGGTCCTGGAAATCGAGGCGGAAGGCGGATCAGCAAGCAGTTTCCCTGCCGATCTGACCGATATGGACGCCTGTGATGAAGTGATTGATCGCATCTCCGCTGAAATGGGAGGAATCGATATCCTCATCAATAATGCCGGCCGCTCGATCCGGCGCGCCATATCGGCATCCTATGACCGCTTCCACGATTTTGACCGCTGCATGCAATTGAACTATTTTGCCAGCCTGAGGCTTATCATGCGGGTTTTACCTGCCATGGAGAAAAAACGTAAAGGCCACATCATCAATATTTCTTCAATCGGCGTTTTGAGTAACGCACCGCGCTTTTCAGCCTACGTTTCTTCCAAGGCAGCGCTCGATGCATTTTCCCGTTGTGCTTCTTCGGAATTCAGTGATACCGGCATCAATTTTACGACCATCAATATGCCGCTGGTCCGGACACCGATGATCGCGCCCACCAAAATGTATGACAATGTACCGACCATTTCACCGGATGAAGCCGCTTTCATGGTGAAACAGGCGGTCATTTTCAAGCCTCAACGAATCGCGACCCGGTTGGGTATTTTTTCTCAGGTATTGCATTCGGTGGCGCCAAAAATTTCCGAAATCGTAATGAACAGTGCTTTCCGGATGTTCCCGGATTCAGCCGCTTCCAAGGGCGTCAGGAGTGAGCAGGCGCCGGCTTCGCAGGAACAAGTGGCATTTGCCAGCCTGATGAAGGGTATCCACTGGTAAGGGGTGATGTAAGAGGACGCTCTTACAAGAACTGTTAGAGGTCGCTCGCGGGCGAATGCTTCGATGACAAATGCGCGCAATTGATATATGCAGTTCGCGCCCAAGGACGCTCTTACAAGAACTGTTAGAGGTCGCTCGCGGCCGAATGCTTCGATGACAAATGCGCGCAATTGGCAAATGCAGTTCGCGCCCAAGGACGCTTACAAGAGGATTTGCATGTTGGAAGTTAATGACAAGGCGCCGGATTTTACACTCATAGATGACAGGGGCGAGTCTTTCAGGCTGTCGGAACAGGCCCCGGAGAAAGTGCTGCTGGTGTTTTATCCCGGTGACAACACGCCGGTCTGCACAAAACAGTTATGCGACTACCGGGATGGCCTGGAGGCTTTTGATGATCTGGGGGTGAAAGTCGTGGGAATCAGCCATGACGGCGCTGAATCGCATCGGAAATTCCGCGAAAAACACGATCTTCCATTCACGTTATTAACCGACCCGGAGTATGAAGTCGCTGCACTGTATGACAGCAAAGGCCTGCTGGGCATGAAACGCTCCGTGTTCCTGGTGGATCACTCAGGGATCATCCGTTACCTGCATATCGAATCACTGTCATTGTTCCGGCGCCGGCGCGAAGAAGTGCTTGAGGCCATTGAAAATATTAATTAGGGTGCAAAATGTGGGCTAGCCGTCCCGGAGCAACCAGGTGCCGTGAGATGCTGGCCTGGAATCACCGGCTTGCGGAGAAAATCAGTGCACCCGGGTTCGCGCTGGAACCCTTTCAGGCATTGCAGCAATGGCAACGCGAGCGCCTTGCGGAGAGTTACTCTGACCTGATGAGCCAGGAAAGTTACCGGCCCGCCTGTGAGTTTTTCCTGGAGGAACTTTACGGTGGGCTGGATTTCCAGGAACGGGATCAGGAAGTGGCGCGAGTGATGTCGGTCATGGTGAGATTTCTACCCGGGAATGCTTTGCATATCATGGCTGACGCTTTTGAACTGCAGGCCCTCAGCCTGAAATTCGACATGGAAATGGCGGAACGGCTGGATTCCACTGGCACTGCGGAACTGGATCTTGCTTCCTATGGGCTTATTTATCGTTCCTGTGGCGACAGGCAGCTTCGGGAAAGACAGATACTGCTGATCAGGGAGGTGGGTAATGAACTGGCAAAACTGGTTCATAAGCCAATTGTGGTCCGCCTGATTCGCCTCATGCGGGGCCCTGCATACGCGGCAGGATTCGGGGCATTGCAGGCATTCCTCGAATCAGGAGTACTTTCTTTTCGCCAGCTGGAAGACCCGGTTTATTTCGTTAACACCATCTATGAAAGGGAATGGCTTTCGATGCAGAAGCTGTTTGCCGGTGACGCAGAACCTTTTTGATTTAACTGTAAGTGTCGAAGGTACAGCTGAAGTGTTCTTCGAGGTAGCTAACGATTTCTTCCTCGATGCGGCTTTTCAGAAAGGCCAGGAAAATACCAAGTTCGGCCTGAATCCGGATTTCCTTTTCACCGACCGCGATCATGCCGTGTACACCAGGTCTTTCAAAATGAATGATATCTTCGTCCCAGCCGTAATCGATACTGAATTTTTCCGCCAGGTCACCCGCAAGTTCATCTGCTGCTTCCTGGGCATGCGCATGGTCCATTGCGTGGTGGGCGCAAATATCGATCCGGGACATAAATTCCAGTCAAGTGGCTCAGAAAGGAGCCAGTTTAGACGGATAGACAGCGATTAACCAATTAAGCTGCACTTCGCTTCAGCAGCCCAACCCCATTAACAAGGCTATATAAAGTTGGATGAGTACTGGTATGCGAGATGTCCTGAACGCTTTACAATACAGGTTTTGGTCTGCAGGCTTATCCTTTACCGAAGAACAGATTTCATCAAGGCGGTAACCATTGAAGAAGCCAGATAATAATTCAAATGACCTGGGGAAAATTCGACAGGAGATCGATGGCCTGGACGAAAATATCCAGGAATTGATCAGTGAGCGTGCCAGGCTCGCTTTTCGCGTGCGCCAGAGCAAAGAACAGCATGATGATGCGGTTGATTACTACCGGCCGGAACGGGAAGCGCAGGTCCTGCGCCGCGTGTTGGAGCGGAACGAAGGGCCCCTGAACGATGGGGAAATGGTCAGGCTGTTCCGGGAAATCATGTCGGCCTGCCTGGCGCAGCAGGAGCCCCTGAAAATTGCTTACCTGGGTCCCGAGGGAACATTTACCCAGCAGGCGGTTCACATGCATTTCGGGCATTCAGTCCACGCGCTGAGCCACCCTGGAATCGATATCGTATTCGACCAGGTACAGGCAGGGGAAGCGGATTTTGGCGTCGTTCCGGTGGAAAATTCTACCCAGGGAATAGTCAGTCATACGCTGGACATGTTCCTGCTTTCAGATCTCAAGATTTGTGGCGAAATCGAATTGCGGGTGCATCAGAATCTGCTGACGCATGCCACCAACCTGAACCAGATCGAACGCATCTATTCCCATGAGCAGTCTCTGTCTCAATGCAAGGGGTGGATTCGCGCCCACCTGCCGGGTATCGAGTTGATCGCTGTCGCCAGTAATGGTGAGGCAGCCCGGCGCGTTCGCAACGCCCCCGAGGCAGCGGCCATCGCGGGCCGCTCAGCGGCTGAAGTGTATGGGCTGCCGATACTGTTTGCAGGCATTGAAGACCGGCCGGATAACACGACGCGCTTCCTGGTCATCGGACGCCATATTTTTTCACCATCCGGGCACGACAAGACCACTTTACTGCTCTCCGGGCATGAAGGTCCCGGTTTGCTGCACAGTCTGCTGGAGCCACTCCATACTCATGGGGTCAATATGACGCGTATTGAATCCCGGCCGTCCAGCCTGGGAAAATGGCAGTACGTATTTTTCCTGGACATCGAGGGGCATGCCGAGGATCCCCCGGTTGCCGCCGCCCTGGAGGAATTGAACCAGATCAGCAAGCTGTCCAAAGTACTGGGTTCGTATCCCCGGGCCGTAATGACACCGTCATGATGCTGAAGGTGGGGCCGGCAGGCTCTCCTTTGTGTGGCGAGTTGACACCACCAGGAGACAAATCGATCTCTCACAGGGCGCTTATCCTGGCCAGCCTCGCCGTTGGGCAGTCCAGCATCGAAGGACTACTTGAAAGCGAAGATGTCAGGGCAACCGCCAGTGCCTGCCGCCAGCTTGGCATGAAGAGCCATGAAGATGGCGAAGCCTTACTGGTGGATGGCGTTGGGGCAGAAGGGCTGTGTGCACCCACTGGCCCGCTGGACATGGGAAATTCAGGTACGGCCATGCGCTTGCTAGCCGGCGTGTTGGCGGCACAGCCGTTTAACTCGGAACTCATCGGTGACCGTTCGCTAAGCGCACGGCCGATGCGCAGGATCGTGCATCCGCTTGCGCTGATGGGGGCCAGCATTCAAACAACGGATTCAGGTACGCCGCCATTGTTGATCACAGGGAATCCGCATTTAAAAGGTATCCATTACACATCCCCGGTCGCCAGTGCCCAGGTCAAATCCTGTTTACTGCTGGCCGGGCTTTATGCACAGGGTGAGACAAGGGTTTCTGAGCCACGAAAGAGCCGGGACCACACCGAGAAAATGCTTCCTTCTTTTGGTGTTCCCCTGGAGACTGGCTGTGCCGTGTCAGGTGGAAGCCTTTTGACCGCGGCGCATGTCAGGGTGCCGGGAGACATCTCATCCGCTGCTTTTTTCATGGCGGCGGCCACCATGCTGCCGGATTCCTCGCTGACCCTGAACAATGTAGGCCTGAATGAAACCCGCGACGGCATTATCCATGTATTGGAAGCCATGGGAGCCGACCTCCGGGTTGTCAATCGCAGAGTGTACGGGGAAGAAGCAGTGGGGGACATCCGGATTCGATACAAGGGGCAATTAAAAGGGATTGATATACCGCTGCAGTGGATTCCATCCCTGATTGACGAACTGCCGCTTATCATGGCCCTGGCGGCGGTATCCAATGGCGTCACCCGTATCCGGGGCGCCGAGGAATTAAGAGTCAAGGAAAGTGACCGGATTTCGGTCATGGCCCGGGGCCTGGAGTCACTGGGTGTGCGACTGACAGAATACCGGGACGGGATGGATATCGAGGGTGGTTCTATCTGGGGAGGGAGTGTCGACGGCGCAGGAGATCATCGCTGCGCAATGAGTTTCTGTATTCTTGGCCAGCTGGCTGATTCAGATCTTGAGGTTAATGGCTGTTGGAATATTGATACTTCGTACCCCGGTTTTGCACGTGACCTAAAAGCAATCGGTGGGGTAGTAGGAAATTGAGCATTCCGGTTATAACGATTGATGGCCCCGGTGGATCCGGCAAGGGCACCATCGCCATACGCCTGGCGCAGAATCTTGGCTGGCATTTCCTGGACAGCGGCGCCTTGTACCGGATCGTCGCAGTTGCTGCAATGGAGCGGGCCATCGTGGCTGACGATGAAAAAGCGCTGGGAGAGTTGGCCGGGCAGCTTAATGTCAGTTTCAGCCTGGTGGATGACGAGGTCGTAATCCTGCTGGATGGAAAAAGGATCACCACCAGGTTGCGTTCGGAAGAAGCTGGCGTATTCGCCTCGAAAATTGCAACAGTTCCTGCTGTCAGAGCCGCCCTGGTGCAACGTCAAAGGGCGTTTCGTAAGCTTCCCGGACTGGTGGCGGACGGGCGCGACATGGGGACGGTCATTTTTCCGGACGCAAAGTTGAAAATTTTCCTCACGGCGAGTGCTCGGGCAAGAGCGGACAGACGCTATAAGCAGTTGAAAGAAAAAGGAGAAAGTGTTAATCTCACGCGCCTTTTCCGGGACATTAAAAAGCGCGATGAACGCGACATGTCGAGGTCAATTTCACCCTTGACGCCTGCAGAAGATGCGCAGCTTATAGATTCAACGGAAATGAGCATCGAAATGGTGCTGGAGGAAATACATAAACTACTTGAGAAAAATCAGGTAATAAATTGAATTATATTAGTTTATTGGAGCTACCAAAAGGTAGTTATTGCAACGGGCGCTTTGTGTGCCCCTCAACCCCGGGTGGATGGTTGCCGTAACGTGCAATCCATCTGTGAGTATAAATCAACATGACTGAAAGTTTTGCAGAGTTATTCGAAGAGAGCCTGGCGGCTCATAGTCTCAAGCCAGGAACCATAGTTACCGGTATTATCATGGAAATACGCGACGACTCCGTCGTGGTCAATGCCGGACTCAAATCAGAAGGTTTCGTCCCCATCAGCCAGTTCAGGAACTTGCAAGGTGAATTGGAAATAGAAGTGGGCGATGAAGTCCAGGTAGCGCTGGATACCGTAGAAGACGGTTTTGGCGAGACACGCTTGTCCCGGGACAAGGCCAAACGAGCCCTGGTGTGGGACAAGCTGGAAGGTGCTTTCGAAGGCGAGGAAACCATCGAAGGCAAGATCAGCGGAAAGGTCAAAGGCGGCTTTACTGTTGACATCGAAGACATCCGGGCTTTCCTGCCTGGCTCACTGGTAGACGTCCGCCCGGTACGCGACCCCGCTTACCTGGAAGGCAAGGACCTGGAATTCAAGATCATCAAGCTGGATCGCAAGCGCAACAACATCGTTGTCTCGCGCCGTGCGGTCGTCGAATCAGAATTCAGCGCAGAACGTGAAGCACTGCTGGAACGCCTGGAAGAGGGTGTCATCGTCAAGGGTGTGGTCAAGAACCTCACTGATTACGGCGCATTCATTGATCTTGGTGGTATCGACGGACTGCTCCATATCACTGATATGGCATGGAAGCGCGTTCGCCACCCGAGTGAAGTAGTCAATGTAGCCGATGAACTCGATGTGCGCGTGCTGCGCTTTGACCGTGAAAGAAACCGCGTGTCACTCGGTCTGAAGCAGCTGGGCGATGATCCCTGGAGCGATCTCTCAAGGCGTTACCCGGTGGGCGCCCGCCTGTTCGGCACCGTTTCAAACATTACCGATTACGGCTGTTTTGTTGAAATCGAAGATGGTGTGGAAGGCCTGGTTCACGTTTCCGAAATGGACTGGACCAACCGCAATGTAAACCCGGCAAAAGTGGTTCACACCGGTGATGAAGTCGAAGTCCTGGTACTGGACATCGACGAGGACCGCCGTCGCATTTCCCTGGGCATGAAGCAGTGCCAGACCAACCCGTGGGAGTCATTTGCCGCTACCCAGAACAAAGGTGACAAGGTTACCGGAACCATCAAGTCAATTACTGACTTTGGAATCTTCATTGGCCTCGAAGGCGGTATCGACGGACTGGTTCATCTTTCCGATATTACCTGGCAGGAAGCAGGTGAAGATGCCGTGCGTAATTTCCGCAAAGGTGAAGAAATTGAAGCCGTTGTATTGGCCGTTGATCCCGAGCGTGAGAGAATTTCACTGGGCATCAAGCAGATGGACCAGGACCCGTTCGCCACTTTCATGGCAGAGCATCCGCGTGGTTCATTGGTGAAAGGCACGGTGAAGGAAGTTGACGCTCGTGGTGCGGTAATTGAGCTGACCGAAGGTGTGGAAGGTTATTTGCGTGCTGCCGATATCAAGGATGAGCGAGTAGATGACGCCACCAGGGAATTGTCTGTCGGTGATGAGATCGAGGCAAAATTTGTCAGCCTGGATCGCAAGAACCGCACTTTGAGCCTGTCCGTCCGGGCCAAAAATGATGCAGAACTGGCTGAAGCGCTCAAAGAGTACAAGCAAAGCAATGCCTCAAGCGGTACGACTTCACTTGGAGACCTGCTCAAAGAGCAGCTGGACCAGGACGATTGAGCGCCGCTTTTTGTGCATGATGACCTGTGGGGCTGAAATTCAGCCCCACTCGACTATAATTAGTACTACAATAATCAGCAGGGATAATGCGAGTTTGTTATGACTAAATCTGAATTGATCGATCGCATGGCCGAAACACAAAGACATCTGGCCCACCTGGACGTGGAGCTTGGTGTTAAATCCATACTGGAACAGATGAGTGTTGCATTGGCCAGTGGTGACCGCATAGAAATCAGGGGGTTTGGAAGTTTTTCCCTTCACTACAGAGCACCGCGCATGGGAAGAAATCCGAAAACGGGTGAGGCAGTGGCATTGCCAGGCAAGAACGTGCCTCACTTCAAGCCCGGCAAATCACTTCGTGAACGGGTAGATTATTCCCGGGATTGATTTTATTCGCCCTGGATTGATTTTTTTGGGGTAATCAGGTCTCGCCCGCATATTGCATGAAGGCGGGCTAGCGGCTTGGTCTGGATGGAAAGCGGCGCTGGGCGGGAGTTTGGCTTGTATCGAATTATTTTCATCATTGTCATCACCGTGGCAGTCGCCATGGGTCTCCTGGTGGGCACCCTGAATTCAGAGATGGTCAGTATTGACCTGTTGTGGCTTAGCCTTGAGTGGCCACTCGGACTGCTGGTTCTCAGCGCCTTGTCCCTGGGACTGTTTCTCGGTTTGGGCCTGGCCTGGATTTTCACTATTTTGCCTTTACGTCTTCGGTTGAGAAAATTGCGCAATGAAAGCCAGCCTGGGTCATCAGGCGCACTGAATAATATAAATGGCTGAATACCTGTTGTTTTTTTTGCTTCCCCTCGCCGTTTATTTCGGCTGGTGGTTGGCAAAAACACTTGGCAGCAGATCCGTTAAAAAACACAGCCGTTTGTTCAGCAACCAGTACTTCCAGGGTTTGAACTACTTGTTGAATGAGCAACCGGACAAGGCTATCCAGGTGTTCCTGGAGTTGGCTGAAGTCAACCAGGATACTGTCGAGACTCACATGGCGCTGGGAAGCCTGTTCCGGCAACGGGGTGAAGTCGATCGCGCCATCCGTTTTCACCAGAACATTATCGCCAAGCCGGGACTGGAATCCAGCCAACGGACCCAGGCGCTGCTGGAACTGGGTGAGGATTATATGCGCGCAGGTCTGCTGGACCGCGCCGAACTCCTGTTTTCCGAATTGATTGAAAGTGATGCTCATACCCCTTCAGCATTGCGCAGCCTGCTTGAAATCTATCAGCAAGAGAAGGACTGGGAGAATGCCCTGGAACAAGCCCAGCGCCTGGAGCAACTCACCGGTGAGCAAATGGCTGAAGTCAAGGCCCAGTTCTGCTGTGAGATGGCAGAGGCAGCCGTGTCTGAAGGAGACAAGGAACTGGCCAGGCGGCATTTGCGGCAAGCGCGGCGCCATCATCTCCATTGCATCCGGGCGCGCTTTATCCTGGCCAGGCTGGCCACGCAGGATGGCGACCACCAGGGGGCAATGGACACCTACGAGGAAATTGCGGATCTCGACGCGGACTATATCCCGGAATTAATCGAACCCTTCCTGAACGCCGCAGCCCTGGTGGGCCAGCCCGGGCGCGGACGAAAAAAGCTGGAAGAATGGGTGAAAGCCTATACCGGCATTTCGCTGATTCTCAAACTCACAGAATTGATTGAAGGCGAAAAAGGCGGGAATGAAGCCGGCAAATACCTGGTTGAGGCAATGGCCTCGAATCCATCCGTGCGGGGCCTCGACCGCTTGATTGAACTTAAAGTGCAAGGCCACCTCGAGACCGGGTCAAGCGATGGCATCCTCAAGGCAGTCACGGCTCGCCTTTTGTCGCGCCAGCCAGGTTATCGCTGCAATCACTGTGGATTCAGTGGACAGACCCATCACTGGCAATGCCCGAGTTGCAAGAACTGGGGCACGTCCAAAACCATCCACGGCGTTCTCGGAGAATAGCCAGGGCCCTGCCCGGGAATGACGTCATGAGTCAAGTTATCCTGGTCATCGGAATCATGCTTCTTTCCTGTATTCTTACCGGACTCGCTGCCTGGTATGCCCGCCGGAGCGGAATGGTGGACCACCCGGGTGAGCGGCACAGTCATGTGGTTGCCACTCCCAGGGGTGGCGGTATCGGAATCATCCTGGCGCTGCTCATTGTTTCCCCGTGGTTGATCGGTAGCGGGGATGAAACCTGGGGTAAATGTATTTTTCCGGGCATGCTCGTGCTGGCCTTCCTGGGCTGGCGGGATGATCATGCTTCCCTGTCTGCACGACTCCGGTTTTTCGTTCAGCTTGTGGTCAGCATTTACCTCGTAGCATGTGCTGTCAACAATGACTGGATGCAGGGTGCGGGCAGTATTCTCCTGGCGGTGCTGTTCCTGGTGTGGATGACCAACCTTTATAACTTCATGGACGGTTCCAACGGCATGGCGGGGTTACAGGCGGTGTTTGGCGGTGCTGTTTTATTCTGCCTGTTTGATTCTGCCGACCAACACAGCCTGGCGCTCGCCTCGGCCTGTGTTGCAGCAGCCTGCGCAGGGTTTCTTCCCTGGAATCTTGGTAATGCCCGGGTTTTCATGGGGGACGTCGGGAGCATCTCACTGGGTTTCGTGTTCGGCGCTTTGCTTGTAATCGGTGTCGGGAGCCAGGCATTTTCATTACCGGTTGCACTGATGGTAATGCTGATTTTTGTCACTGACAGCAGTTTGACCCTGCTCGGAAGGGTATTGAAAAGAGAGCAGTGGTATAATGCACACAAACAACATTTGTACCAGCGGTTGATTGCGCAAGGGTGGACACATGGGCGTGTCGCACTTTTCTACCAGGCAATTAATCTCGTCCTGGTCGTGCCGGGGATTGTAGTTGCAGTCAAATATCCGGCTTTGGCCTGGGCTGTAGCCATGATTTTGATCCTGGTCTTCACAACAGGCTGGTACCTGCTAATAACGAGGAGTGGAGAGCTCGCTCAGGCGGGATAAACATATGAACGTTTTACGCATTCTGCGTCATCCACGGGCAGCGGTCGTTGGGCATGACCTCGTTATGGTCGCCGTTTCCTGGCTTGCCGCTGGTTGGATCATACACCGTGGTGGTTTTGCCGGCGTCATCCAGAACTTGTCTCCATTAAGCGAATTGTTGCTCGTGCTGGTCATTCAGGGCATGGTTTTGTGGTTCACCGGCCTGTACAAGGGATTGTGGCGATTTGCCAGCTTCCCGGATATGTGGAATATCGCGCGTGCAGCAATGTTCGGCACCCTCCTGATTGTCGCAGCACTGACTGTTCTCCATGGTTCTGAAATCCGGCAGCTATTGGGGACGATACTCATTTATCCGGGCATTCTGTTCCTGACCCTGGGTTTACCCAGGATGTGGTACCGCTTCTGGAAAGATTCAAGATTGTCAGCCAATACTTCGGGTGATGGACTACAGCGCGTGCTGGTACTTGGCGCAGGCAGGTCAGGCGCCCTGCTGGAGCGCGAACTGCGCCGCCGTGGCAGCCTTGATGTCGTTGGTTTCCTGGATGATGATGAAAGGCTGCTAGGGGCGCAGGTGCACGGTGTACCCGTGCTGGGTCCCATCAACAATCTGGCCAGAGTGGGCAGAGAAATGAACGCGGACCTGGCCATTATCGCGATGCCTTCCGCCACCAATCAACAGATGCAACAGATCGTTGAGATCTGCGAAAAAAGCGACATTAAGTTCAGGACACTCCCGACCCTGAACGAGTTGGGTAACAAGGCCACCCGGATTGATGATCTCAAGCGTGTCGTGATCGATGATTTGCTGGGAAGAGAGCCGGTATCCCTGGTGTGGAATCCCATCCGCGAGGGTTTAGCGGGCAAGCGTGTGATGGTCACCGGCGGAGGTGGCTCTATCGGGTCAGAGCTGTGCCGGCAGATCGCACGTCTGAACCCGGTCGAACTGATCGTGGTAGACAACGGTGAATACGCTCTTTACCGCATCGATCATGAATTGCGCAGTGAGTTCCAGGACCTTATTTTCTGCAGTGTGCTGGGCGACATCTGCGATTCTGCGACGGTGGAGAAAGTGGTCGGAGAGTACAAGCCCGATATGATTTTCCATGCCGCGGCGTACAAGCATCTGCCCATTCTCCAGACCCAACTGCGCGAGGCATTCAGGAACAACGTGCTGGGTACCATGCGGGTTGCCGAAGCGGCAGAGCGGCACGGTATAGGCACATTTGTGCTGATATCGACCGACAAGGCCGTCAACCCCGCCAATATCATGGGCGCCACCAAACGTGTAGCCGAAATGTATTGCCAGAACATGAATGCGCGCTCGCACACACGATTCATCACGGTACGTTTTGGCAATGTACTCAATTCCAATGGCAGTGTTGTACCCTTGTTCAAGGAGCAAATCGCCAAAGGCGGGCCGGTAACGGTGACCCACCCGGAAATTTCCAGGTACTTCATGACCATATCCGAAGCCAGTCAGCTCATTATGCAGGCGGCCGTGCTGGGCAGTGGTGGAGAAATCTATGTGCTGGATATGGGAGAGCCGGTCAAGATTACCTACCTGGCGGAGCAGTTGATCCGGCTGTCCGGCAAAGAACCGGGGAAAGATATCCAGATCGTTTATACCGGCCTGCGGCCCGGTGAAAAGCTGTTTGAACAACTTTTCCATGAACTGGAACCCTACGAACAAACCCGGCACGAAAAAATCTTCCTGGCCCATCCTCGCGAGGCCGGCTGGGACGACCTGAGTCCCGAATTGCGTGAAGCCGAACTGGCGGTCAAGCGTTATGACACCGATGAGTTGCAGAAGATTCTACTGAGACTGGTGCCCGAACTGGCCAGGACGTCTGTCGGCGCCCAGCCGGAATCACCCAAAGTCGTTCCCATTCATCGTTCCAGTACTCCTTCAAGGTGAGCCAGGGCAAACCGGTCAGGAAGGCAGTATTTCCCGTTGCAGGCCTGGGCACCCGGTTTTTGCCTGCTACTAAATCCATTCCTAAAGAAATGCTCCCGATCGTGGACAAGCCACTGATCCAATACGCGGTTGAGGAAGCACTGGAAGCGGGAATCGATACGCTGATCTTCGTTACCAGCCGTAAAAAGCATGCAATCTCCGACCATTTCGATACCTCTTTTGAACTGGAGACCCGTCTGGCCGATGCCGGTAAAGTGGAATTGCTGGCGCGGATAACGGAGATTGTTCCGGAAAACGTCAGCAGGGTACATGTCACGCAGCCCGAAGCACTGGGCCTGGGGCACGCTATTCTGTGCGCTGAATCAGTCGTGGGTGATGAGCCTTTTGCAATCCTCCTGGCGGATGATCTGATCCGCAGCCAGGGCAGGGGTGCGCTCGCCCAAATGGTGAATGTCCATGACCAGACCGGCGCCAGTGTTATTGGTGTGGAGGAAATTCCGCAAGAGATGACAAAAAGTTATGGCATTGTGGGTGTCAACGATTCTGCAGGGGGCTTGCAGGAAATCCACACCATCGTGGAAAAACCGGCCCCTGAAGACGCACCATCTCGTCTTGGAGTGGTCGGCCGCTACGTGTTGTCGCCCCATATTTTTTCCTGCTTGCGGGATGTTCAGGCGGGCGCCGGTGGCGAAATCCAGTTAACCGACGGTATTGCCGAAATGCTGAATTCGCATAAAGTTCTCGCTTGTCCCTTTTCAGGCGTGCGTTACGATTGCGGCAGCCGGCAGGGTTTCATAAAGGCCACCATCGACTATGCCCTGGACCATAATGATTTGCGCGACGATATACTGGAACACATGGCTGTGATTCTGACGGAATATTCGGGCTAGGTAAATTTCAGCAACGATGTTCACAACTTTGTTGTGCTATTTGCTGGCGCGCCCATTCGAAGGCCCGGAGTATACAACGTTGCTGCAGTACACTAGGCTGCGGTAGCTGAATAGTTTGGGGAACGGATCGGGATGATATTTTCGGGTGCAATATGCGGGTGAAGGACAAGCGGGATTATCCCGGTGGAAGCATTGTACGTTTTGAGCATCGCTCCCGTGTGCTCCTTGATAATCCCTGGGGTGATCCTGATGTACGCGAAGTTGCCGTTTATCTGCCTCATGATTACAGGGAATCGGGTGAGCCATTCATCGCACTGTGGGATCTTGCCGCCTATACGAATTCCGGTCCGGGCCATCTAAATTGGAGTAACCAGGGTGAAAACCTGGTGGAACGACTGGACCGCCTGGTGGCAGAGGGGCGCCTCCCTTCGACGGTGGTGGTGATTCCGGATTGTTATACCTCCCTGGGCGGCAATCAGTACGTAAATTCCCCCTCTCTTGGACGCTATGCCGACTACCTGGTAGAAGAACTCGTACCCTTTGTCGGCGATCATCTTAATGTTGTTGACAGCCGTGACGGGCGGGGGCTGTTTGGCAAGTCATCCGGTGGTTACGGCGCCCTTTACCACGCCGTCCACTACCCTGAAACCTGGGGTGCTGCCGCCAGTCATGCAGGTGACGCCGGTTTCGAGCTGGTTTACCAGCCTGAGTTCCCGGTCGTGTGCAGTGTGTTGGACAGTTTCGAGGGAGATGCCGCGGCGTTTATCCGTTCTTTCTGGCGTAAAAACCGCCCGGGCGGCAGGGATTACTCGGCCATGATGATCCTGGCCATGGCCGCCAGTTACGATCCCGACCCGGAGGCGCCGGAAAGAATCCGTCTGCCTTTTGACCTGCGATCCTGCGAATTGATTCCCGAGCGCTGGCGCCAGTGGCTGTCTTTCGACCCGGTGAACATGGTGGAAGCGGGCGCTGAGGCATTAAATTCCCTCCACGGGCTTTACATCGATGTGGGTGTCCATGACCAGTATAATATCCAGTACGGAAGCCGGCGCCTGGTGGATCGCTGCGATCAGCTCGGCATCGATTACCACTACGAGGAATTCGACGGCACCCATTCTGCAATAGACTGGCGCCTGGACCATTCACTTCCATTCATGGTCACCGCCTTGAAAAATGCCCTCAAGGGTGCAATTTAGTAAAATCTGAGAATTCTAATACAGGCTTGGAAATATGATTGAAATCAGCGAAACCGCACAGCAGTATTTCAAACGGCTGATCGGGCAACAGGACGAAGAAGGGCTTGGGTTACGCATATCCGTCAACCATCCGGGCACGCCGGGTGCGAGCTGTGATCTGCAGTTCAGCCCGGAAGGGCAAAGCATGCAGGATGACCACGTTGTTGATTACGATGGCTTCAAGATGTTCGTGGCGGATGCGAGCGTACCGTGGCTGACTGAGGCTGCGATTGACTTCGAAGAAGATGATACCGGGGGGCAACTGACCATCAAGGCGCCGGGAATCAAAGGCACTGCGCCTTCATCCGGTGACAGCATCGAAGATAGGGTGGGGTGGTTGCTCGAGACCGAGATCAATCCTTCGCTGGCGTCACACGGTGGCCGCGTTGCACTGGTGGAAATTACCGAAAAAATGGAGGTCGTGCTGGCGTTTGGCGGCGGCTGTCAGGGTTGCGGGATGGCCGACGTTACCCTCAAACAGGGCATCGAACAGACTCTGACCAGGAATATTCCGGAGATAACCGCGGTTTTGGACGCCACTGACCACCAATCGGGCGAGAATCCGTATTACGCTGGTGGAGAGGGTGGCAGTTCTGCTTTCTAGCTGTAAAGTCCTGCAATAATGTTCATATCTTATTCTGCTGCTTGCAGGCGCGCCCGTTCGAGGCAAGGGGTCTGTATTCAGTACACGGCATAAACCCCTCCCTGGGGCCTCCTCTTGAAACATCGTGTTTTAGAAACCACTCTGACCCTGAAAATTATGTTCGCATATTTCTTGTACTGTTTACCGGCGCGCCTGTCCGAAGCAAGGGGTCTGTTTTCAGGACATGGCATGAACCCCTCCCTGGGGCCTCCTCTTGAAACGTCCTGTTTCAAAGGGTCCTGAAAACAGATCCCTTACTGCGAACTGGCTTTTGCCAAACTGAAATTCAGAAGTTCTGTATGGGCTGTTTTTGCTGGGTTTTACTTGATTGAGAGATCCTGCAGGCCTTGCTGGCTGGAAAACCAGGCGGCAAGGTCTGCTATATCCTGGTTACTGAGGTTGGTAGCCATTCCGGCCATGATGGGATTGGTGCGGGCGCTGGAACGGTAATCACCCAAAGCTTGCGCCAGGTAACTCGCATGTTGTCCGGCCAGGTTGGGGTAAGTGGGATCCACGCTTTTGCCGGTGACGCCGTGGCAGGCCTCACACACTTTGGACTTTTCCTCGGCAGCATTGACATTGTCGTTGGGCTGTGAAGAAAGTGGCAGTGAAGCAAAATAGGCGGAAATATCCTCGATGTCGCCATCATTCAAGCTGCTGGCCTGCGCTTCCATCGTGGCGTGATCTCTTTCCCCGTTCCGGTAAGCCTTCAGGGCAGCCACCAGGTATTCATAGTTTTGGCCACCAATTTTAGGCACCTTGTAAGTGGGGTATACGTTGTTATAACCGGGAATGCCATGACAGCCGGTGCAGGTGTAAGCCTTGGTATTTCCGGCCTGAACGTCGCCGGCGGCGAACGCGGAACCAAGTGGCGATATGCTCACAAGCAATGCCACGAGTACGATTTTATTTAGCAGGATTGGACGCATAGAAGTCTCGATTTCGTCAGCATTAATCGAATAAAGCAGTCGGCGATTATACCTGCTGTCACAGCGCAAACCAACGATTCAGGCATAAAAGGCAGTGACTTTCCCTCTACTCGCGCAATCTGCAGACTGGTCGTTCCTGCCAATTTCTGAACATCCTGACCACTCCGCCAGGGCAATTTGTAACTCTTACCGGGTTCAGACGTTTACATACTGGGGCCTGACACAAATGGCCCATTTATTGCATCACTAATACTGTAAGAGGTCCCTTGGGGCCGAAAGGCTGGTCGCGCCCAAGGACGCTCTTACATGACATCTGGCACATAGAGACTATTTCTCACTGTGTTAGTGTTGTAGTCAAATAACACACCATTGGTGGAACCATCATGAAAATTCAATTAAACAGGACATTGGCAAATACTGGTTTACTGCTGCTACTGATTGCTTTCACGTTGCTGATTCAAGGCTGCAACCAGGCTAACGGCAGTGTAGACGAGACCGACACCGAAACCGGCACTGAAGAAGTCCTGGCTATCCCGGTAGAGGCAGCCACCGTGGCCCAAAGCGATGTGGCGGCATTTTATTCAGGAACCGCAACCCTGGAAGCGGATGAGCAGGCTATTGTCGTGTCCCAGATCACAGGTGTCGTGCTGGACATCAGGGTTGAGGAAGGCGATTACGTTGAAGCCGGACAGATCCTGGCCCGGGTTGAAACCGATCGTTATGCGTTGCAGGTAAAACGGGCCAACGCGGCTTTGAAGCGCCTTGAGATGGATTACCAGCGCAAAAAGGAATTGTACGGCAAGAAACTGGTCAGCGCTGAAGATTTCGAGCGGGTTGCCGCAGAATACCAGGCACAGAAGGCCGGAGTCGATCTCGCCAGGCTGGATCTTGAATACACCAATATTCGTGCACCCATCTCCGGTTTCATCTCTGAACGCATGGTCCGGGTCGGTAACCTGGTCGAATTGCACCAGCCGGTATACCGCGTCACCAGTTATGATCCTCTGCTGGCCGTATTGCATGTTCCGGAACGTGAACTGAGCGTCCTGCACAAGGGACTGGAAGTATCCATGTCGCTGGATGCATGGCCAGGCGAATCCTTCACCGGCAAGGTCACACGTATCAGCCCGGTGGTTGACCCCTCTACAGGGACTTTTCGCGTTACTGCCGAAATTACAGATCACGGCGATATGCTGAAGCCGGGTTTGTTCGGGCGGGTTGGGATTCTTTACGATCTGCACGAGGACGTTCCGGTTATACCGAGAAGCGCAGTAATTACCGAGGATGAACTCAGTCACGTATTCGTCATTAATGATGAAGGCAGCGCAGCCCGCCGGAACATACAGCTGGGTTACGAACGTGAGGGGCTGATCGAGGTCCTCGTCGGCCTGGCGCAGGGTGAAACCGTGGTCACGGCTGGAAAAGGCAGCCTCAGTGATGGAACACAGGTCGAGGTAGTTAACATGGAAATGGATCCGGAGGCATGACCGGAGAAAGTCCCATGAAGCTGGTTGAAGTAGCCACGCGAAGACGCGTGGCTATTTCCATGGGCGCCGTGACCCTGGTCCTGTTCGGACTGATTGCGCTCAAAGACCTGAAGGTCAACCTGTTGCCGGACCTGTCCTACCCGACACTGACGGTGCGCACGGAATATCGCGGTGCGGCGCCCGAGGAAATCGAAACATTGCTCACGCGCCCGGTCGAAGAGGCCGTGGGCGTAGTCAAGAACGTCCTGTCCGTAAAATCGGTATCCCGCGCCGGCCAGTCCGACGTTATCCTGGAGTTTGCCTGGGGCACGAACATGGACCGTGCCGGCCTGGACGTGCGCGAGAAGCTGGAAGTTCTGCAATTGCCGCTGGAATCCAGCCGGCCTTTGCTGCTTCGGTTTAACCCGGCGACCGATCCCATTATGCGTTTTGGCCTGGTGACCGCCCGCGTGTCTGACCAGGAGCCTGGCCAGGAGATCACCCAGGAGATCACCCAGGAGATTAATGGAGCCGCGGCACTGACGGATGAGTCATCGCTCAAGATGCTGCGCCGCTATGCCGATGAGGAAATCAGGAAACGGCTGGAGCCGGTCGAGGGTGTGGCCGCAGTCAAAATCAGCGGCGGGCTGGAAGATGAAATCCAGATCGAAATCGATCAGCGCAAGATGGCGCAGCTGAACCTGTCGCTGGATGAACTCAGCGCAAGGCTCGCGGCCGAAAACGTGAATGTATCCGCAGGCAGGCTCGAGGAAGGCACGCAGCGATACCTGGTGCGCACCATCAACCAGTTCAGGTCGGTAGAGGAATTTGGCAGGCTGATCATTGCTCCGGGCGAAGGCCGTCCGGTGTATTTGAGCGACATAGCAAATGTCCGGGCAGGATACAGCGAACGCGAGGCCATCATCCGCATGAACGGCCAGGAAGCCGTTGAAGTTGCGATTTACAAAGAAGGCGACGCCAATACCGTCAGCGTGGCGAAAGGCATAAATAAACGCCTGGAAGCAATATCCGAAGATCTGCCGCAGGGCATGTCGATGGAAGTTGTTGACAACCAGTCCGTATTTATCGAGAACGCCATCAGTGAGGTGGTTAATGCGGCCGTGCTGGGTGGCTTGCTGGCCGTGCTGGTGATTTTCGTATTCCTGCGCAACATCTGGTTCACTTTCACCATCGCACTGTCCATACCGGTATCGATCATCGCCACGTTTTTCTTTATGGGCCAGGCCGGGATTTCACTGAATATCATGTCGCTGGGAGGAATAGCCCTGGCAACTGGCCTGCTGGTGGACAATGCCATCGTGGTGCTCGAAAACATCTCCCGCTACCGTGCCGAAGGTGAAGGACTTGTCAATGCCGCAATCAAGGGCACCAGCGAAGTCGGAGGGGCGGTGATTGCCGCCACGCTGACCACGATAGCGGTCTTCTTACCACTGGCTTTCGTAGAAGGGATCGCGGGTCAATTGTTCCGCGACCAGGCCTTGACAGTCACTTTTGCACTGGCGATATCGCTGATTGTCGCCGTCACCCTGATCCCGATGATGGCTTCATCCAGGGGACACCGCAAACCTCCCCCGGATCCTGGCAGCAGCCGCTTCGGCCGCTGGTTTTCAACAAGCTACAGTCGCCTGCTGGAACAGGCCCTGGGGCATCGGCTTGTGACCCTGGCCGTATCCACCGCCTTGTTATTCCTTGCGATAGTGCTTTTGCAGGGTACTGGCACGGAGTTGGTTCCCGCCATGGAGCAGGGCCGCTTTAACGTCATGCTGGAAGCAGCGCCGGGTACGCCGCTGGAGGAGACCGACCGTCTCGAAGGTGGTTTGCAACGCCTGGCTGCCGCCGATCCTGACGTAAAATACGTATATGGTGTAGCGGGTTCCGGTAACCGGATCGATGCCAATCCGACCGAAAGCGGTGAAAATATTGCGCGAATGCTGGTGGCCATGAATGCTTCAGCCGCTACAGCGGACCAGGCCAGGGTAGTCGGCGACCTGCGCAAGCGGGTAGGGGGCATCGCGGGCCTGGAGGCGAATTTCGCGACTCCGGAACTGCTCAGTTTCGACAAGCCGCTCGAGATTGAAATCCAGGGCTATGACCTTGACTCACTGCGCGCCACCAGCGACGAAGTGTTACGGCGTTTGCGCGCGTCCGACCGCTTTGTGGACGTGGAATCCAGCCTCGAGCGGGGGCATCCTGAAATCCAGATCTTTTTTGACCAGGAACGGGCCGCTGCGCTGGGCCTGACCGTGAAGCAAATTTCTGATCAGGTCGTCGGCAAGATCCGGGGCCGTGTCGCCACCCGCTACAGCTGGCGGGACCGCAAGATCGACGTCCTGGTCCGATTGTCCGAAGAAGAACGACAATCCATATCAGCCGTACGCGAATTGATCGTCAATCCCAAAAGTGATCGGCCGGTTCCCTTGTCAGCCGTGGCCGAAATCCGGGTTTCCGAGGGGCCGGCGGAGATTCGTCGCGGCAACCAGGAACGCCTGGCGCTGGTGCAGGCCAACGTCGCTTATGGCGACCTTGGCAGCGCAGCCCGGGAGGCGGAAATCCTGCTTGCTGACATGAAGATGCCCTATGGCCTGACCATGAATATTTCCGGTCAGAGCGAAGAAATGGCGGCTTCATTCAGGTCCCTGCTGTTTGCCCTGGGGCTGGCCATATTCCTGGTCTACCTGGTGATGGCTTCCCAGTTTGAATCCCTGCTTCATCCCTTTGTCATCCTGTTTTCGATCCCGCTGGCTGCCGTCGGCGTGGCCCTGGCCCTGTGGATTACCGGAACGAATCTCAGCGTGATCGTCTTTATCGGCCTGATCATGCTGGCCGGGATTGTGGTGAACAACGCGATCGTGCTGGTTGACCTGATCAACCAGTTGCGCCAGCGCGGTATGGAGCGTATCAGCGCGATCAAGGAAGCAGCGAGGCTTCGCCTGCGGCCGATCATGATGACGACGCTGACCACGGTACTGGGTCTTGCGCCCATGGCGATGGGGCTGGGCGAAGGTTCAGAGATGCGCACACCGATGGCGATTACGGTCATCGGTGGATTGCTGACCTCCACCATGCTGACCTTGC
>Ga0209013_10000582_pt1 | contig 33086 bp, 32 predicted proteins | sample Cruoilmetagenom2_FD_187291 | JGI IMG/M metagenome (GOLD analysis project Ga0209013, IMG submission 187291) | Oil polluted marine microbial communities from Coal Oil Point, Santa Barbara, California, USA - Sample 2 (SPAdes) (version 2) | ecosystem: Environmental > Aquatic > Marine > Oil seeps ...
TACTCACCCCGTGAATTTGTTAATTCATAAGATGACTTTATGTATTACGGATATTAGTCATCGAATGAATATCACTGTTGTAAGAATATCGAACAAAGATCAACGATTGTTGATTTGTAATGTTTTTATGAAATCTTCAATCCTTGTTCCTTGTTCCTTGTTCCTTGTTCCTTGTTCCTTGCTCTTAAATCAAAAACTAAATTATTCACGGGATGAAAATTATTAAAGCGGTTATACTCACCCCGTGAATTTTAATATAAAAAGGCATATAAATATGCCTTTTTTAACTAGACTTTAATTCCAGAATTAAGTCTAATTGTATGATGAGTATGTGGATAAATTATTATTTTGAATTTTTCCAGTACTGAGGTTTTGTCTCTTCTGAAACCTGATTCCAGTAATCCTGGTTAACTTTATGTTTGCCATCCAAGGTTTTTAAAAGACGTTGAAAAACCCATATAGTTGGATTAAAGGTCATATCAGTTACACCAACAGTATATAATTGTGGCTCTTCTTCACTTTTTCGCTTTTCTTCCTGAATTATAACTTCAAATCCATTTGCCTTTAAAAGTTCTTCTAAGAATTCTTTTCGATCTTCTTCAATTTTCTTTTCCACAAAGGTCACTCTTTGATCTTCTATAGCTCCAAATGCATGTTTTCCAGCTAATACCATAATTTTTTAAATTTTTATCAAACACCATTTAAGTTATGTTCGTTTGATCAAAAGTTTGTTTCTATTGTAATACACCCCCAGCTTATCTGCTGAACTTCCTACTTAATACCATGTAGGCATAAGGGATTTAAAATTTACTTATTTCAAATATATAATCATAAATCGGACTATATACACCTATAAATAATACACCTATAACCGCTAGTACCAATCCTAATTTCATATAGATCTTATTGTCAAAATAAGGAATTGGATTATCACTTCTTCTTAAGAACATAGCTCTGATAACCAGTAAATAATAATATAGTGATATCGTTACATTTACCACAGCTAAAAACACTAATAAATATAAACCCTGACTTGCCGCAGCGGTAAATAAAAAGAATTTACCAAAAAACCCTGCAATCGGAGGTATTCCTGCCAAAGAAAACAAGGCCATCATCATTACCAAGCTCAATTTAGGATTGGTACGGTATAATCCGTTATAATCATCAATATTTTCTTTTCCTGTTTGTAATGAAATCGATTGTACCACGCCAAATGCTGCTAAATTCGTAAATACATATATGGCCACAAAATATACTACAGTAGTCATACCTAACTGATCATTAGAGAGCAATCCTAACAATATAAACCCAGCCTGAGCTATAGATGAAAAGGCCAAGAAGCGTTTCATATTTTGTTGACGCAAAGCAAATAAATTACCTATAAACATGGTTGCTAATGAGACAATATAAAGCATTTTATGAGTTACTAAATCAAAAGGTTTCATAACGGTAAACAATATGATCATTAATATCATTACCGCAGATCCTTTTGATATTACCGATAAATATGAAGCAACTCCAATAGGAGCACCTTCGTAAACATCTGCAGTCCAGAAATGAAATGGAACCAGTGAAATTTTAAAAGCCAGTCCTGCAAAGAAAAATACAAAGCCCAACAAACTTAAGTTAGAATAGGTAATAACACTTGCAATTTCTTCAAAATAAATTGTTCCGGTAGTAGCATAAAGCAAGGATACTCCAAATACCGAGGTACCAGATGCTAATGCTGCAGACAGAATAAATTTAATTCCGGCTTCAGCCGATATTCTTTTAGAGGATTCATAAGCTACTAAAGCTGCGATAGGTAAGGCTGATAATTCCAATCCTAAATAAAACATCAAGAAATCACCTGATGAGATCATATAATACATTCCTAAAAGTGATGAAAGCATTAATACAAAGAACTCAGTTGATTTATGTTCTTTAACCACTTTTTCATTCAACCAATCTGCCGACTGCAATAGTATGATCAATACGCCAACGTTTAGTACATTTTTAAACATATGTATTAAGGTTGTAGTTCTGAACATACCTCCAAACAAGGTTCCTTCTTCCAGTGATAAAAAACCAATTATGGTATGTATTGCAAAAATAATTATTGCAAAAGTTACCAGACCTTTTTTATTGTTTGAAAATATTTCGCCAATAACCAACAGTATAATTACCATCAGTAAAACGAGTTCTTGGCGCATCAATAAAAAACTTTCTAAGTTCATAATATTATAATTTCATATATTAAATTCCAAAAATAAATTTTGAATTTTAAGTTTTAAATTTTTATTCTCTAAAGCATTCTCTCAATGAATGGTTGTAAACTTTCTCTTATCAAATCACTTATCCAAAGAGGAACAACTCCCATCAATGTAATAGGAATTAACAATAAAATAACTCCCACTCTTTCATACCAGGTTGCTTTTGGTAAATCACTGAATTCATCATTCTTTACAGGGCCCATCAACATCAAACCAACCACACGTAATATATAAACTGCGGTAACCACAATTGCAGAAACTGTAATAATAGTTGCTACTCTATGAAACATACCAGGATGCTGGAAAGCACCTACAAAAATTTGCATTTCTGCCATGAATCCACTAAATCCAGGTAAGCCTAATGACGCCAGACCTGCAATTACATACATCACTGAAATAAAAGGAATCACCTTTAATAATCCGCTCATTTTGGTAACATCTCTGGTATTTGTTCTACCATAGATCATCCCTATCAAGGCAAAGAAAAGTGCCGTCATAAAACCATGTGAAAGGGATTGCAGGATCGCACCATTCCAAGCAGTTTTATTCAACATCAATAAGGCAAATAATACCATTCCTAAGTGGCTCACCGACGAATATGCATTGATATATTTTAGATCGGTTTGCTTGACAGCTGCTAAGGCTCCATAGAAAACTCCGATAACGGATAGTACAATAAAGAAATTTGACCATGTAACTGCTCCAAGAGGTAATAGATACATCGCCACTCTAAACACTCCATAGCCTCCTAATTTCATCAAAACACCAGCATGTAACATGGATACTGCTGTTGGTGCAGATGCATGACCATCTGGTGACCAGGTATGAAATGGAAATAAAGCTCCCAACACTGCAAAACCAATAAAAGTTATCGGGAAAAATAATTTTTGTGCTTCAATCGGTATATTAACTTTTGCTATTTCCAGAATATTAAATGTCAAGGCACCTCCATCGGCATTTGAATTAAAATAAATTCCTAAAACTCCAACCAACAATAAAGCAGAAGCTCCCATTAACATCAATGTTAATTTCATTGCAGAGTATTCCTTTGGCCCAGAGCCCCAAATACCTATCAAAAGATACATAGGAATAACTGCTATTTCGTAGAAAACAAACATGGTAAACAGATCAATGGAAATAAAGAATCCGAATACTCCGGTTGCCAAAACAATCAACGAGATAAAAAATTCCTTAGGTAGATCATCCATTTTCCATGAAATAAAAACACCTGCTAAAACTACTATCGATGCTAAAACAACCATAGCTACAGAAATACCATCAACACCTACGGTATAGTGAATATTAAAATGTTCGAACCATGTTACATCTTTAACAAAGACCATGATATCATCGTTTACTTTTTTCTCTTTCATATAAGCAAACACCAAATTAATAGCCATGATAAATTGTACCATCATGCCAATCACAGAAACAATACGAGATTGTTTTAAATTTTTTGCAAACACCAATGCTAAAATGGTGATCGAAGGTACTACTATAAATAAAGTTAGTATATCCATTTCTTACTAAATAATCCAGTTATAAATAAAAATCATTGCTAATATTACAACACCCGCTATAAAAGCAAAAGCATAGTCCTGTACCTTACCAGATTGCAAACCTTTAATTCCTTTGGATGTTGCAACAGTAGAGTTACCAATTAAATTCATGGTGCCATCAACTATGTGACGGTCAAACCAGGCAAATGGTGCTGATATTCTTTTAAAAATAATATCTTTTGTAACGAACAAATACAATTCGTCAATATAAAATTTATTATATGTCCACTTATATAATGAACCGAAAGTATTGGAAACCTTATCAGGTAAATTGGTTGGCTTTTTATAAAATACAAAGGCCAATATAATGCCTACTAAACCTACTCCAACTGCAATTGCAGCCAAAGGATAATTCAAATGTGCTTCAAAACTTTGTTTGTCGGCTGTTACATATTCACTAAAGTGGATGTACCCGGAAGCTATACTCATAAAAGCTAAAAACATTAATGGTATGGTCATAGATTTTGGTGCTTCATGCGGAGCATGTTCATATTTAGTATCTTTTCCCCAGAAGATTCCGAAGTATAATCTAAACATATAGAAAGCAGTTAATCCAGCCACAAAAACACCGATGAAATATATTAATTTGTTATGCTCAAAAGCGGCAACTAAAATTTCATCTTTACTAAAAAATCCTGCAAATCCGGGAAAACCGGATATGGATAAAGCGGCAATTAAAAAGGTAATATGAGTAATTGGCATGAATTTTCGCAATCCTCCCATATCTTTTAAATAATTACTATGTACTGCATGAATTATTGCTCCCGCAGCTAAGAAAAGAAGTCCTTTGAACATGGCATGTGTAAACAAATGGAACATAGAGGCCATATAACCTAATCCGTCATGACCGTCATAACCAGATACTCCTAAAGCCAACATCATATAACCAATTTGCGACATGGTTGAATAGGCCAAGACTCTTTTTATATCGTTTTGTGTCAAGGCAATTATTGCTGCGAAAAGTGATGAAAAAGCACCAACCCAGGCAACTAAATTTAAAGCATATCCATCTTCAACAAAGAAATACATCGGAAACAGCCTTGCAACTAAAAACACTCCTGCAACAACCATGGTCGCTGCGTGAATCAAAGCAGAAACAGGTGTTGGTCCTTCCATTGCATCCGGTAACCAAATGTGTAAGGGGAACATGGCCGATTTACCTGCACCACCCATAAAGATCAACATCAATCCCCAGGTAATTACCGACAATCCCATAAATGAAGTGGAAGCCCAATTTGCAATAACATTTCCTTCAGGATTTGTTAACTCCACAAAATCAAATGTCCCTCCGTAATAACCGATAATTAATATTCCGATAAGGAAACCCAGATCGGCAAAACGGGTAACAATAAAAGCTTTCTTTGCTGCTGAAACAGCAGAAGGTTTGGTGTAATAATATCCAATTAACAAGAAGGATGAAACTCCCACCAATTCCCAGAAAATATAAATTTGAAACAAGTTTGCTGCCAATACCAAACCCATCATAGAAAAAGTAAATAATGACAAAAAGGAAAAGAATTTGGTATATCCTGTATCACCTTTCATATAACCTCTACTGTATAAGTGTACCATAAATGAAATGGTAGACACTACGATCAACATCATTACCGAAATCTGATCGATCATTACTCCCATATCAATATGAAGCGTATCCGTAAAACTCATCCATCTCCATTTATGAACAAAAGTTTGATAAACTCCATCGACCTTACCTACTTCAAAAAAATATTTGTAAGCTGTATAATACGATAAAATAAAGGAAGCAAACAATCCCAATGAACCTATCCAGCCTGAAATAGCTGGTTTAATCTTACCGTAATTAAAGCCTAACAGAAGAAATACTGCTAAGGGAATTAAGGGTATTAAAATTGTATATGTAAAATCCATAATGGCTATTATTATATTTTTAGTACTTCATTATTTCGGTATCTTCAACCTCTACAGAAGTGATCAATTTATATAAGTTAATTATTATTGCCACGGCCAAAGCACTTTCTGCCGCTGCAACTGCTATGATAAAAATGGAAAAATAAACACCTTGCAAATTTTCAGGAAATAAATATTTGTTGATCACAACAAAATTTATGGCTGAGGCATTTAAAATCAACTCAATTGACAACAGCATGGTTATTAAATTTTTACGAGTCAAAAAACCATAAACACCAATGAAAAATATAATCGTCGATAAAGTCAATATTTCATATATGCTAATTCCTTGTATCATTCTATAATCTTTTAAATCTTATTGTTCTAACCTTTTACCCTTTGCAATAATTATGGCACCGATCATAACAGCAACCAACAATACACTTATCACTTCAAAAGGCAATATAAATCCACCTTCTTTATAGCTCAATAATCCTTTTCCTATTTCATCAACATCAATAGCATTGTAATTTTCAACAGGGTTGAATTTATAGGTATAGATAGCAAATAGGGTAACACTAATTCCAGCCAAACTTATGATTCCGGCTAGTATTCTGTCTTTAATCGAAGTAACATCCAATCTCAATTCAATATGATGCACCATTAAAACTGAAAATATGATCAGTACTATTACTCCCCCGGCATAAACTGCCAATTGTATTGCTGCTAAAAATGTATAATCAATCAAGAAATAAATACCTGAAATCCCAATTAACACAAACAGTAAATAAATAACTGAGCGCAACATTTTTCTGCTCGATACGGTTTTGATAGCAAAAACTATCATAATCAAAGCTAATATGTAAAATATAATTCGTTCCATAGTTTTAATCTTCTATTCCTGCTTTAACTTTTGATCCCGGTTGATTTAACACTCTTGTTAAATATTTTCTGTCATATACAGAATTTTCGTAATTCTGAGCCCAAACTATGGCATCAGTAGGACAAGCTTCAATACATAATCCACACATGGTACACATACCTAAATGGTAAATATGTTTGTCTATTTTTTTCTTCTTTTTGCCAGTTGTTTCATCAATACCTCTATCCCATACAATTTCTATGGAACCATTAGGGCATGCTATTTCACATTTTTGGCAACCTGTACACCGATGTTCATTTTGATCGTCATGTGGCATAACAACCTCTCCCCTAAATCGATCAAACATTTTTAAAGTATCTCTATTATCAGGATATTGTTGAGTAAGAGTGCCTTTACGTGCATGAATAAAATAATTACCCGTTACAGTCATTCCTGTAAGCAAGGTTTTTATTCCGTTATATATATCTGAAAAATAACTCATAATTTTGTTAAATCATTTTTTAAATTGTCCAGTTCAACCATATTATAATTGCCATTACAACTATATTGACCAAATTTATAGGTAACAAATATTTCCATTCTAAAGTTAATAGTTGGTCTACTCTCAATCGTGGGAAGGTCCACCGGAACCACATCATCAAAATTATTATCATCAAAACTTTAATCATAAACCAAATTACTTCAGGAAACCAAGTTATCCCCTCAGTTATCCCAAATGGTGATAACCAACCTCCAAAAAACAAGACAACTGCAATAGAAGCAATGATAAACATATTGATAAACTCAGCTAAAAAGAAATACGCAAATTTCATCCCTGAATATTCTGTATGAAAACCTGCTCCTAATTCTGATTCTGCTTCAACCAGATCAAAAGGAGCCCTGTTTGTTTCAGCTGTACCTGCTATCATAAATATCATAAAAGCAATTACTGCAGGTATATGACCTTGTAAGATCAGCCAACCTCCGGTTCGTTGTACTTCAATAATTTCTGATAATTGTAAAGAACCGGTTAATAAAACCATGGTTAAAATTGACAATCCAACCGACAGCTCATAACTTATTGTTTGCAGCCCGCTTCGCATAGCTCCTATCAATGCATATTTATTATTACTTGACCATCCACCCAGTAATATACCAATTACACCAATCGATGAAATTGAAATTAGAAAAAATACTCCGATGTTAATATCAAAAGCCTGGAATTGTTTTGAGAACGGGAACACGGAAAGAGCAACCAAGGCGGTGACAATAACAAAATAAGGAGCCAAATTGTACAAAAATTTGTCAATTCTGTCGGTACTGGTTAACTCTTTAGAAACCAATTTCAAGGCATCTGCCATGGTTTGAAATAATCCAAAGGGACCAACACGGTTTGGACCAAGTCTCAATTGAAACCATGCTGCTACTTTTCGCTCTAATAATACTAAATATAATCCGGCAACAGCAAATAAGGCTAAATATACAATTGCTATTATCACCATTTCTGTTATACTTGCTACACCTTCAGGCATTATTGAAAAAAGCCAGTCATGTATTGTTTTTGTTATGTTTAATGGTATGTTCATCATTTTGAACTATATTTTTTATTCAAAATATTTATTTTAACGATCTATATCGGGTATCACAAAATCAAATGAAGCCATAGTGGCTACTAAATCAGCTATTTTAGCTCCCTTTGCGATATGATTTAATACTGATAAATTTGAAAATCCGGGTGATCTGAATTTAACTCGATATGGATTTTTAGTCCCTGTACTGTTTATATAAACTCCTAGTTCTCCTCTGGCGGTTTCAACACGCTGATAAAATTCTCCTTTTGGTAATTTTATCACTGCTTTTGTCGGAGTATTATAGTCTCCGTCAGGAATATTATCAATTAACTGTTCAATTATGGACATGGACTCCCACATTTCCATTATTCTCACTCTGTATCTCGCAAATGAATCACCTTCAGTAAACAAAGCTTCATTAAAATCAACTCTATCATAAGCACTGTAAGGATGATATTTACGAACATCATTGGCAAAACCAGAGCCTCTGGCAACAGGGCCGGAAACACCAAATGAAATAGCATCTTCTTTAGTTAAGACCCCTACACCTTTAGTTCGTTTTTGAAAAATTATATTTCCGGTTAACAATCGATCATACTCAGGTAATTTTGTTTTAAAATGTGCAATAAATTCTTTAGTGCGTTTTACAAAATTTGGATGAATGTCAAACATCAAACCTCCGGGAATATTATAATTCATGGTCAAACGGGCACCACAGGTTTCCTCAAATATATCATTGATCAATTCGCGATCTCTAAAAGCATAAAAATATGTTGTCAATGCTCCAACATCCATACCCATTACACCCCACCACAATTGATGTGAAGCCAAACGTGTTAATTCACTGATAATGGTTCTTATTACTTTTACCCTATCTGAAACTTCTAACTCCAATGCATTTTCAACGGTCAAACAAACAGCTTCATTATTAATATGAGAAGACAAATAATCCATTCTATCTGTTAAATGAACCACTTGCTGGTAACTATCACGCTCACACATTTTTTCAATGGATCGATGGATGTAACCCAAGTCGGGGTCAACATTTTTTATTATCTCCCCATCAATTGTCAATAATAAACGTAAAACTCCATGAGCCGCTGGATGTTGAGGGCCCATGTTGACAAAATATTCTTGTGTTTTAAAACTGTTATTTACAATTTGTTCCATGTTTCAATCTTACTCGCCTAAGCGTTTTTCATTTTATAATTCTCAATAAAAATTACTTTACTATCATATTAGCTTCATCAACATAATCTTTTCGCAAAGGGTATCCATCCCAGTCGGGTGTTAAAAACAAACGTTTTAAATTTGGATGATTGTTGAATTTTATTCCAAAGAAATCAAAAATTTCCATCTCATGAAATTCTGCTGTTCTCCATATATCACATACAGAATCCAGTGTTGGGTTTTCACGATCTTCGGTTTTAACTTTTACAACAATATTATGACGGTTGGTGATCGATTCTAAATGATAAATCACACCTAATTCCTCACCCCAATCCATACCGGTAACACAAAACAAATAGTCAAAATTTAAATCAGGATGTGATCTTAATTGACTACAAACACTGTGGAGTTGTTCTTTCGGAACAACAACATTCAAAAATTCTGATCCTTCTTCAGAAAATTCAAATCCTTCTCCCCAACCATTTACAATATTTTGTATTTTTTCGTTTGTCATTTTTTATTTGTTTTTAACTAAATTTCTCCTTCATCAAAACCATCAATTGGATTAACTTTATTACTCATATTTTCGGTTTTGATCTTTTGTTGTAACATGATCATCCCTTCCAATAAAGCTTCAGGTCGTGGTGGACAACCGGGTATATATACATCTACCGGTATAACATGATCGGCTCCCTTAATTACAGAATACGTATTGTAAAAAAATGGTCCGCCTGAAATGGCACATGCACCCATTGCAATTACATATTTGGGTTCGGCCATTTGATCATACAACCTTCGAAGTACGGGTCCCATTTTATTAACTATGGTTCCTGCAATGATGATTAAATCTGCCTGACGAGCCGAAGGGCGCGCCACCTCAAAACCAAATCGTGAATAATCGTGTTTAGCAGCTCCGGTTTGCATCATTTCAATAGCACAACAACTTGTGCCAAAATACAAACTCCAAAGAGAATTTGACCGACCCCAATTAATAACATTATCTAATGTTGTTACAACTATATTTCCTCCATTACCTCCAGGAATTACTTTTCCTGGAAAATCATCTGGAACAATTTCTTTAAATCCTTCAGCTTCGGCTTGATTTAAATAACGCGTTTTATCTACTCCCATCTCAATGCTCTTTTTTTCCATGCATATAATAATCCTAATCCTAAAATAAATAAGAATATTAGTACTTCAACCAAAGCCACAGTTCCCATTTCCTTGAAAACAACTGCCCAAGGAACTAAAAATGCCAACTCTACATCAAATATTAAAAATAATATGGCGAATAAATAATAACCAACTTTAAATTGTACCCATGTTGGGCCAATGGTTTCAACACCACATTCATAAGGTTCTCTTTTTTGTTTATTATCTGACTTATGAGATATTAAATTGGAAAGAGCATTGGCTCCCGCCACTAAAATTACTCCTGATAAGAAGAATACAATAATTGCTTCGTAACCCATTTGAAAATTTAATTTTTAAGACTGAACAAAATTATCTTGATTTATAAACAAAAAGGATGATTATTATCACCCTTTTGTAATTATTTTTTTAACTTACTTCATAGGTTTCACCGGAAAAGAATAAGTCGTCAACTTTTGAAAATTTAGAATTCTTTTTAACCTCTTCCGTCAGCATTTTTTCTCTTTTTTCTAAGGTATCATCTTCATAACTTCTAATGATTCCTGTTGCCAAAGGATACTCCATTTTAACCAACATATGGTGCAAGATATTATCTTCACATTTAGCATCATGAACTAAAATATCGTCTTCTGTCACACCATTCTCACCGATAGTCACAACTTCAAGTTTCAATCCGTTCAAAACAATTCCCTTATCTCTATTTCCACCAAAGATCATTGGTTTACCATGTTCTAAAAATAATTGCTGGTCTTCTCTAACATCTTTATCTGTATATTTTGTAAAACAACCTTCATTAAAAATAACACAATTTTGCAGAATTTCAATTAAGGAAGTTCCTTCAAATTTTTGAGCTTCAATAAATAGTTCGGTCATTTGTTTTGGTCTATTTCCTCCCAATCTTGCAAAGAATCTGGCATTGGCCCCAATAGCTAATTCCCCCGGTTGAAAAGGTGGTTGTGTATTTCCATAAGGAGATGATTTAGTTTTTTGACCAATCAATGAAGTAGGTGAAAACTGTCCTTTGGTCAATCCATAAATCTCATTGTTGAATAAAACTATATTAATATCTATATTTCTACGTAACACGTGAATAAAATGGTTACCACCAATGGCTAAACTGTCACCATCCCCTGTAGCCATCCAAACACTTAATTTTGGATTTGCCAATTTAACGCCACTGGCTATTGCTGCAGCTCTTCCATGGATTCCGTGTATACCATAAGAATCAATGTAATATGGAAAACGTGAGGAGCATCCAATACCCGATATAAAAACTACATCTTCTTTTTTAACCCCCATTTCCGGAAGCGCTTTTTGCATCGATCTTAAAATAACATAATCATCACATCCCGGACACCATCTAACTTCTTGGTCACTGGCAAAATCTTTAAATGTATATTTTTTTACTATTGTATCTTCCATCTTAATCTTATTTTAATATATTTTTGAACTTAGCCAATAAATCAGTTACAGAAAATGGTAATCCCATCACCTTATTATATTGTAAAAACTCAATGTTATTATATTGAGATCTAAGAATATGAGCAAATTGACCTTTGTTTAATTCACAAACAATGATCTTTTTATATTTAGAAAAAACATCTGCTGTGTTCTTTGGCATAGGGTTGATATAATTAAAATGAGCATGGCCAATTTTATAGCCCTCATCATTTAATCCACTTACAGCAGAGTGTAAACTTCCATATGTTCCTCCCCAACCAACAACTAACAAATCACCTTCCTGTTCAAATTCAGGAGCTAATTTTGGAATATTATTTTTAACACGATTAACTTTTTCTGCTCTTATATTAACCATTTGTTCATGGTTTTCGGGATCATTGGAAACACCGCCTGTTATCTGATCCTTTTCTAAACCACCAACACGGTGTTCAAATCCCGGTGTTCCCGGAATAGCCCAATGACGCGCCAGAGTTTCATTATCTCTATTAAACGGGTCACCATTTTCCGAATCCTTATCAACAATTTTGGTTTTTATCAATGGCATATCCTTTATGGATTTAATTTTCCATGGTTCTGAACCATTTGCAATATACCCATCTGTTAATAAGATAACAGGGGTCATATGTTCTAAAGCCAACCTTGATGCTTCAAATGCAAAGTCAAAACAGTTTGCCGGTGTACTTGCTGCAATAACAATTACGGGGCTTTCTCCATTTCTACCATACATGGCCTGTAATAGATCAGATTGTTCGGTCTTGGTTGGTAATCCTGTAGAAGGACCTCCACGTTGTACATTAACTATAACGATCGGTAGTTCGGTCATCATCGCTAAACCTATTGCTTCACCTTTCAAAGCCAATCCCGGTCCTGAAGTGGTGGTAATTGCAAGATCTCCTGCAAAAGCGGCTCCAATTGTTGAAGTAACACCTGCTATTTCATCCTCTGCCTGAAAAGCTTTTACACCAAAATGTTTGTGTTTTACCAATTCGTGTAAAATATCTGTTGCGGGAGTTATTGGATAAGAACCTAAATATAATTCTAAACCAGATTTTTCAGCAGCAGCTAAAAACCCCCATGCGGTTGCCGTATTTCCATTTACAATTCTATAGGTGCCTTTTGGCATAGTAGAAGGAGCAATGGCATAAGAATTTGGAATCAATTCCAAGGTTTCAGCATAATAATAACCCGCTTTAATTACTTTAGAATTTGCTTCGGCTATAATAGGTTTAAATTTGAATTTGTTTTTGAAAAAATCTAATGTATGATTCATATCTCGGCCATATATCCAATAAACCATCCCCAGAGCAAACATATTTTTGCTTCTAACAATACTTTTATTGTCTAAACCAAGATCCTTCAGCGATTCTTTGGTTAAAGAGGTCATTGCAACTTCTATAACACGATAGTTATCTAAACTACCATCTTCTAAAGGGTTACTTTCATACTCTGCTTTTTGTAAATTTTTCTTTGTAAAAGAATCTGTATCTACTATAATGGTATGCCCAGCTTTAACCGCTGACAAATTTGTTTTTAACCCTGCCGGATTCATAGCAACCAACAAATCCAGATCGTCACCCGGAGTACTGATCTCAATACTCCCAATATTTACTTGAAAACCGGAGACTCCATATAAACTTCCTTGAGGAGCTCTGATCTCTGATGGGTAATTTGGAAATGTTGCCACATCATTACCGAACATGGCTGATGTATCTGTAAATTGTGTTCCAGTAAGTTGCATCCCATCACCTGAGTCACCAACGAACCTAATCACAACAGCATTAACCTGTTCGACCCCTTTTGATGTTGACTTTGATTTATCTGTAATCATCTTATTTTAAAATTTCGTTAAATTTATAAATTTTCTAAATCTTAGAAAAATTAAGTGCCAAAAATAAACTAGTTAAAATCACATTTTTATGACTTTTATCAGATAAACTTGCTAAGTGATTTTTGTTACTTTATTAAGGTAAATATTTATTTATTTGGAATAATTCTAAATTACATGAGCAATAATTTTTATTGAATAATATTTCTTTAACTTTGTGCTCTAAATTTAAAATAATTATTATGGCTATTATAATAACAGACGAATGTATTAACTGTGATGCTTGTGTTGCCGAATGCCCAAACAATGCTATTTATGAACCAGATAGTGAGTGGTCTTATTCAGATGAAACCTCTTTAAGCGGTACGGTTACAACCCCTGATGGAAATGAGGTTGATGCCGATGAACAAAATGAGGCAGTAAGTGATGAGTTTTATTTTATTGTAACTGATAAATGTACTGAGTGTAAAGGTTTCCACGATGAACCTCAATGTGCTTCAGTATGTCCGGTTGATTGTTGTGTTCCTGATGAAGATCATGAAGAAACAGAAGAGCAACTATTAGCTAAAAAAGCATGGTTACATGGTGAATAGTTTTTTCATTACATTAATTTTTAAAAGAGCATTTGATATCAAATGCTCTTTTTTTATAATATAAAATGCCTTGTTAAATTATATTATGATCTAAAAATTCAAAACATTCCTCTACTTATCTAAATGCCTATTACTTGTCATTTAACCTAACTGACATATATCATAAATTAAACCTCATTTTAATTATAATTTTACAGCGATTTTAAAACCTCGAAAAAAGAGGTTTAAAAAAACTGATTTTATTTTTGATTTAATAATAATTTCACTTATTATATTTTTATAAACATAGATTAAAATGAAGAAACAAACTAAAAAACTAATTTGTGATGCCAATGAAGCGGTAGCTAGAGTTGCACATAAAACCAATGAAGTATGTGCTATTTATCCAATCACTCCTGCATCACCTATGGGTGAACATGTTGATGTATTTAGTTCAAAAGAAGAAAAAAATATTTGGAATAATATTCCTCGTATAGTTGAAATGCAAAGTGAAGGTGGAGCTGCCGGAGCTGTTCATGGTGCACTACAAGCAGGAGCATTAACCACTACATTTACGGCATCTCAAGGATTACTCCTTATGATTCCAAACATGTACAAAATAGCCGGAGAGCTATTGCCTACTGTTATTCATGTTGCAGCAAGAACCATTGCTACACATGCATTGTCAATTTTTGGAGATCACAGTGATGTGATGTCAGCTCGTCAAACAGGATTTGCCATGTTATTTGGTGGATCTGTCCAAGAAGCTCAAGATTTTGCTTTGATCTCTCAAGTAGCAGCCTTGCGATCAAGTATTCCTTTTATGAATATTTTTGATGGATTTAGAACTTCTCATGAGATCTCAAAAATTGATGAAATACCTGATGATGTTATTAAAGCTCTGATGCCAGAAGATAAAATTATGGCACATAAAAAGCATTCTTTAGACCCTGACAATCCGGTAATAAGAGGTACATCACAAAACCCTGACGTATTTTTCCAAGCTCGAGAAGCCGCAAATGGTTATTATGATAAAGTACCTGGAGTCGTTCAGGATGTAATGGATGAATTTTACGATCTTACAGGACGCAGATATAGTTTATTCTATTATATAGGTCATCCGGAAGCTGAAAGAGTTAGTATCATTATGGGATCTGGTGAAGGTGCTGTAAGAGAAACCATGGAAAAAATGGTAGCCGATGGAGAAAAAGTAGGTGCTCTTTTTGTTCGTTTATATCGCCCTTTCTCAGCTAAAGACTTTATCGATAACTTACCAAAAACCGTTAAAAAAATTGCTGTTTTAGATAGAACCAAAGAACCAGGTAGTATTGGCGAACCTCTTTACATGGATGTTTTAAGTGCCTTTGTTGAAAATGGTGGTAAAATGCCAACTATTGTTGGAGGTCGTTACGGACTATCTTCAAAAGAATTTACGCCAAAAATGGTGAAAGGTATCTATGATGAGTTATTAAAAGATAAACCAAAAAATCATTTTACGGTTGGTATCAATGATGATGTAACAAATACTAGTTTAGAGATTGATCAAGATTTTTCTGTAAAAAGATCAACCATTAACTGTATGTTCTACGGATTAGGATCAGATGGTACTGTAGGTGGTAACAAAAACTCCATTAAAATTATTGGTGACACTACTGATAATTTTGTACAAGGTTATTTTGTTTACGATTCAAAAAAAGCCGGGGCACAAACGATTTCACATTTACGTTTCGGGCCTGAACCTATTTACTCTTCTTATTTAATTGATAAGGCAGATTTTATTGCCAGCCATCAGTTCAATTTCATCGAAAAATACGATATGATCGATGATCTTAAAAAAGGTGGAACATTCTTGTTAAACTCACCTTATTCCAAGGATGAGATCTGGGATAAATTACCAAAGAAAATGCAAGAGAACATCATTGAGAAAGAAGTAAATTTCTACACTATTGATGCATCAAAGGTAGCTCAAGAAGCCAATTTAGGTAAGAGAACAAATACCATTTTACAAACGTGTTTCTTTGCAATTTCAGGAATTCTTCCAAAAGATGAAGCTATACAGAAAATTAAAGATGCTATTGTAAAATCTTACTCCCATAAAGGTGATAAGGTTGTACAAATGAACTTTAATGCGGTAGATAAATCATTAGAAAATTTACAACAAGTTGATTATCCTAAAAAAGTTACCAGCGATAAACAATTTTTGTCAGCTATGACTAATGCACCAAAAGGTTTTGTTACAGAAGTATTAGAGAAAATTTTGGCTGGTAAAGGAGATGAATTACCTGTAAGCGCATTCCCGGTTGATGGTAGTTTCCCAACAGGAACCACACAATACGAAAAAAGTGGTATTGCTGATTTTGTACCGGTTTGGGATGATGAAAATCTTTGTACACAATGTAACAAGTGTGTTGCTATTTGCCCTCACGCTGCCATTAGAGCAAAAGTTGTTTCAAAAGATGAATTATACGAATCTCCGTTAACCTTAAAAACAGTGGCTGCAATTGGCCGTCCTTTTGAGAAAGAAGATGTTTACATATTACAAGTCTCACCTGAAGATTGTACAGGTTGTGATCTATGTGTAGAGGTTTGTCCAGCTGTAAGTAAAGAAATTCCTGATTTTAAAGCGATCAACATGCGTAAAAAATTGGAAGTTGATACAGTTGAAAATGAAAATTGGAATTACTTTATTGATCTTCCAGATTATGATAGAACATTGTTAAGTACAACCAATGTAAAAGGATCACAATTCTTAGAGCCTCTATTTGAGTTCTCAGGAGCTTGTTCTGGTTGTGGCGAAACACCTTATATCAAGTTAATAACTCAATTGTACGGTGATAGTATAATGATTGCCAATGCAACAGGTTGTTCTTCTATTTATGGAGGGAATTTACCTACAACACCATATAAAACCAACTCATTTGGCAGAGGTCCGGCATGGGCTAATTCATTATTTGAAGATAATGCAGAATTTGGTTTAGGTATGCAATTGGCATTAACTAAAAAACAGGAAATCGCTGTTGGATTATTAAAATCATTAGAGTTATTGGTTGGAAGCGAATTAGTTAAATCAATATTAGAAAATACCGAAGAAACTGAAGCTCAGAAAGAACAGAAATTTGATGATATCGATAAGCTAAAAGAAACATTAGCTATTCTAGATAATAACGATGATGCTAAAAAACTTAGCCAGTTAAGTGAGTATTTACGCAAAAAAGCTGTGTGGATCTTCGGTGGTGACGGTTGGGCATATGATATCGGTTATGGCGGTGTTGATCATGTATTAGCCTCAGGTGAAAATATCAATATTTTGGTAATGGATACCGAGGTTTATTCAAATACAGGTGGTCAAACTTCAAAAGCTACACCTCTTGGAGCAAGTGCTAAATTCTCTATCGCAGGTAAGAATACTCCTAAAAAGAGTTTAGCGATGCAAGCTATTTCCTATGGAACAGTTTATGTTGCTCAAATAGCTATGGGTGCAAAAGACCTTCAGTCATTAAGGGCTATAAAAGAAGCTGCTGAATATCCCGGACCATCAATAATTGTTGCTTATTCACATTGTGGAGAACACGGTTATGATTTAAAACATGGTGTTACTCAACAAGAAAAAGCTGTTGAAACAGGTTATTGGCCGTTATTTAGATTTGATCCTTCTAAACCAAAAGGGAAGAAATTTAAATTAGATTCTAAAGCTCCGGCTGCTCCTCTAGAAGAATTCATGTATAACGAAGCTCGTTTTACAAGGGTTGTTAAAGAAAATCCTACTTTTGCAAAAGAATTATTGACAGAGGCCCAAGAGCAAGTTGATTCTAAATGGGAACGTTTGGAGTTGTATAAAAGCATGTAATAATTGTTAACTCAAACCTCGTAAGATCACCATATTTTACGAGGTTTTTTTATACCTAAATTATGGATAACAAAGCCAAAGATCATTTTAATAAAGCTCAAGAAAACCTAAAAGGTGCCAATGAAGAGCTTTTTAAACCCGAAGAAGATGTTGTAACTTATTTGGTTTGTAAAAACTCACAATTTGCTATTGAAAATTATTTAAAAGGATATTTAACATTAAGAGGATTTGAAACACAGAACAATGAAACTGTTGAAAGTTTACTCAAACGTTGTAAATCCCTCAACTCCAAATTTAATCAGATTGATCTTACTACAATAGATTGTAGAGCCCATGAAATTGATTCAAAGTATTGTCAGGATGTAAATAAAGTAAGCTCTTGTTTTGATGCGGCTGACAGTTTGGATACTTTTTTAAGGAAGCTGAAAATTATCTAATTTGTATCTTGTTGTTGACCAACCCGAAACTCAAAACCCAAAATCTTTTAATCATTCAATTTCAATACTGCCATAAACGCTTGTTGTGGTATTTCTACATTTCCAACCTGACGCATCCGTTTTTTACCTTTTTTCTGTTTTTCAAGCAACTTACGCTTTCGTGAAATATCTCCTCCGTAACATTTAGCTGTAACATCTTTACGAAGTGCTTTTATGGTTTCCCGGGCAATAATTTTTGCTCCAATTGCTGCTTGAATAGGAATATCAAATTGCTGACGTGGAATTAATTGACGTAATTTCTCACACATTTTCTTTCCAATGCCATATGCTGTACTATCATGAAGTAAAGCCGAAAGTGCATCAACTGGCTGAGCATTTAACAAGATATCTACCCGTACCAACTTTGATTCCCGCAAACCAATAGGGTGATAATCAAATGATGCATATCCTTTTGAAACCGTTTTTAATCTATCATAAAAATCAAACACAATTTCCGATAAAGGCATGTCAAAATTCAACTCTACTCTTTCTGTTGTGAGGTAGGATTGATTGGTAATTTCGCCTCTTTTTTCTATACATAATCTCATTACCGGTCCAACAAACTCAGCCTTGGTAATGATACTGGCCTTAATATATGGCTCTTCAACTCTATTTAAAGTTGATGGTTCTGGCAGATCAGTAGGATTATTTACCAATATAACTTCATTTGGATTCTTATTTGTAAAAGCATGATAAGATACATTTGGTACCGTAGTGATTACAGTCATATCAAATTCTCTCTCTAATCGCTCCTGGATAATTTCAAGATGCAGCATTCCTAAAAATCCGCATCTAAAACCAAATCCTAATGCTGCCGAACTTTCCGGAATAAAAACCAAAGAAGCGTCATTGAGTTTTAATTTTTCCATTGAGGATCTTAACTCTTCGTAATCATCTGTATCAACAGGATAGATACCCGCAAATACCATTGGTTTAACATCTTCAAACCCCTCTATAATATTTTGCGTAGGATTTAAGGCATCAGTGATCGTATCTCCCACTTTAACTTCACTGGCAACCTTAATTCCGGTAATTAAATATCCAACATCTCCTGCTTTAATACTTTCTTTTGGTTCTTGAGTTAATTTTAATGTTCCAACTTCATCGGCAAAATATTCATTGTTGGTAGCTATGAATTTAATGTGCTGTCCCTTTTTAATTTCTCCATTGAAAATTCTAAAATAAGTTTCAACACCACGATAAGAATTATAAACCGAATCAAAAATCAAAGCTTGTAATGGTTCATTTACATCTCCTTCTGGAGCCGGAATTCTATCGATAATTGCTTCTAAGATATTATCAACTCCAAATCCTGTTTTACCACTGGCATGTATAACCTCTTCCGGGTCACAACCTAATAGATCAACTATATTATCAGTAACTTCCTCAGGATTTGCACTGGGCAGATCCACTTTGTTTAGAACAGGAATTATTTCCAGATCATTGTCTAAAGCCAAATATAGATTGGAAATAGTTTGTGCTTGAATACTTTGTGCAGCATCAACGATCAATAAAGCACCTTCACAGGCAGCTATCGAACGAGAAACCTCATAAGAAAAATCAACATGTCCGGGGGTATCAATCAAATTTAAAACATACTTTTCTCCATCTTGCTCATAATCCATCTGAATGGCATGACTTTTTATCGTAATGCCCCGTTCTCTTTCCAGGTCCATATTATCCAATAACTGATCTTTCTTTTCACGATCAGTTACCGTACCGGTATATTCCAAAAGTCGATCTGCCAAGGTACTTTTACCGTGATCAATATGAGCTATTATACAAAAATTTCTGATGTTCTTCATGCGTCGTTTTACCTATCCACTATATTTGCGCAAAGATAACTAAATAGTTTTGTGTGCAAAATGTAATTTTGCTTTAGTCGTGATCAGGATACACTATGTTCTCTTCTTTTCGAACAGCATCCATAATTTCTATCAATTCTAAACTAAATGAAAGCGGTAAAATTGGACTTTCAATAAGATTTTTATCCAGGCATTCCATCACATGAGAAGCTTCTAATTCATATCCCATACCAGAATTTGCATCAAAATTAACAGATTGATTTAAGTCATTCTTATTCATTAAAATAGGCTCATTTGAATTTCTTTCAATTTTAATAAATCCACGTTCAAAACATAACTCCGTTTCATTTTTACACGAACTTTCAAAGCTAGATGTTAAAACAGCTATGGCTCCATTATCATAACCAAATAACATTGCGATACTATCTTCAACTCCTGTTGGTCTGATGTTAGCAATTGTTTTTATCTTATTGGGTTTTCCTAAAAAATACAAAGATGTGAATATCGGATAAATACCAATATCTAGTAATGAGCCGCCTCCCAAATTAATATTGTAAAGTCTTTTATCAGGATCATTTTCAGCATTAAACATAAAATCTGATTTTATAAATTTAAGCTCTCCTAATTCTTTTGATTTTACAATTTCAGAAATTTTCAAAAATTGAGGCTGGAAAATGGTCCAAAAAGCTTCCATTAAAAATACATTGTTTTCTTTTGCAGCATGTATCATTATTTTGACCTCTTTTGCATTTATAGCAAACGCCTTTTCACATAAAACTGCTTTTTTATGATTTAAACAAAGTAAGGTATGTTCTAAATGAAATGAATGGGGAGTTGCAATATAAACAATATCAACTTCACCATCTTTTGCCATTTCCTGATAAGATCCATATGCTTTTTCATAACCAAATTCATTGGCAAACTCCTCAGCATTATTTAAGTTTCTTGAGGCTGCTGCATATAAATTTGCATTTGGTAATAATTTTAAATCGTTCGAAAATTTTCCTGCTATTTTACCACATCCTAAAATAGCCCAATTGTATTTTTTAGACATATTTAAACCATTTACTCAACCCAATTCGCAACAAACAAATTGGTATCATGAGTTCCGTTATTATTCCTGTTTGACGAAAATATCAATCTTTTTCCATCCGGAGAAAACATTGGAAAAGCATCAAATACACCATCAAATGTTATTTGCTCCAATCCGGTTCCGTCAAGGTTGATCATAAATAAGTTAAATCCATCATGTTTTTCTTTATGATGATTTGATGAAAAAAGAACTTTCTTACCATTTGGATGAAAAAATGGTGCCCAATTTGCACTACCTAGATCAGTGATTTTTGTCATATCACTTCCATCAATATTACAAACATACAACTCCATATTGGTTGGCATAACCAAACCCTGTGCCAAAAGATCCTTGTATTCTTTGATTTCTTGTTCCGTTTTAGGACGTGATGAACGGAAAATTAATTTTGTCCCATCTGGTGAGAAAAAGGCACCACCATCATAACCTAATTCATTTGTAACCTGTTTTACCTCGGTCCCATCAATATTCATGGTATACAACTCCAGATCACCCGAACGAGTTGACGTAAATACAATTTTATCTCCTTTTGGTGAAACAGTAGGTTCAGCATCATAACCAGGCTCGTTAGTCAATTGTTTCAATTGGTTTCCTTTAGTATCTGCAACAAAAATGTCAAATGATTCATAAACAGGCCAAACATATTTACCACCATGATCTTCCTTTTTTGGAGCTGGAGGACAGGCATCACCACCCAAATGTGTGGATGAATAAACAATTGTTGAATCACCAGGTAAGAAATAGCTACAAGTTGTACGACCTTTGCCCGTACTAATTAATTGTGGTATTTTATCATCCTTTAAAACTTCATCACTACTCATGGTATAGATCTGGTCACATTCTAATCCCCACGCTTTTGTATTTGCCTGAAAAACTATTTTAGAACCATCGAAACTCCAATATGCTTCAGCATTATCCCCTCCAAAAGTTAATTGTTTGATATTGTCCAGATGCTTTTCTTGTGGATAATGAATAACATTTGCAATTACTGTTGCACCAGAAGCTGCGTCTTCTTTTTTATGATCTGTTCCTTTGTTTCCACTTTGCTTTGATTTACAGCTAAAAATCGAAATTGATATTAGAAGTAAAATTAATTTTATTTTCATTATTTAAATTTTTATCGGTAACAAAAGTAGCTTTTTTTAAGGACTTAAAAATATCGCTTAAAGAGGAAAAAATAACGATGAAAATTAAACAATAGATACTTAAAATTGAAGATTAAATTTTATTTTTGCAAATTGGATTGATTTAATAGAATTTCAATCATTTAATTTTTAATCTTTGAATTTATTTCATGGCTAAAATTGGCGACATAGAATTAGGAGAATTTCCTTTATTGCTTGCTCCCATGGAGGATGTTAGTGATCCGCCATTTAGAGCTCTTTGTAAAGAGCAAGGTGCCGATGTGGTTTATACAGAGTTTATTTCTTCAGAAGGTTTGATCCGTGATGCTGCTAAAAGTGTACAGAAACTTGATATTTATGATAAAGAACGTCCGGTTGGTATACAAATTTTTGGTGCTAATATGGACTCCATGTTAAAAACCGTTGAAATTGTTGAACGATCAAATCCTGATTTTATCGATATAAATTATGGCTGTCCGGTTAAAAAAGTTGTTAGCAAAGGTGCCGGAGCAGGCATTTTAAAAGATATCCCGTTAATGGTTGAACTTACCGAAGCGATGGTAAAACACACTAAAATCCCAATTACTGTAAAAACCCGCTTGGGTTGGGACCATGATTCCATTCGAATAATTGAAGTTGCAGAAAGATTACAGGATGCAGGTGCAAAGGCCATTGCCATTCACGGTAGAACCCGCGCTCAAATGTATAAAGGGGAAGCCAACTGGGAACCTATTGCGGATGTAAAGAATAATCCTCGAATGCAAATTCCTGTTTTCGGAAATGGCGATGTAAACACTCCTGAAAAAGCAAAATTAATGCGGGATAAATATGGTCTTGACGGTGCTATGATCGGCAGGGCAAGTATTGGAAATCCTTGGTTCTTTGCACAGGTCAAACATTTTTTTAAAACCGGTAAACATCTTGAACCACCAAGCATTTTGCAAAGAGTAGCCATGGCAAAACGACATTTGCAAATGGCAATAGAATGGAATGGAGAGCATGCGGGTTTATTTGAGACCCGACGTCATTATACCAACTATTTTAAAGCAATACCTCACTTTAAAGAATACCGGTTAAAAATGGTGACCTCTGATACTAAAGAGGAAGTATTTACTGTTTTTGAGGAGGTTTTGGAGAAATTTAGTTATTAGTTTTTATCAAATAAAAAATTATACTTTCCACATTTTGCGTAACACATTTTGTGTCATATAACATTATTATGATTTTCTGTTATAGCATAACCGTAAAACGGCATTTGTAAATGGCAATAAAATGGAATGGAGAGCATGTGGGTTTATGTGAGACCCAATGTCATTATATTAACTATTTTAAAGGAATACCTCACTTTAAAGAATACCGGTTAAAAATGATGACCTCTGACACTAAAGAATTAGCGTTTACTGTTTTGAGGAAGTATTAATGAAGTTTTCTAAGAATGAATAAATAATAAAACATTTATAAATCAATTTAATTATTTATTTTTACCTCTTATCCTTAACTCTTCAAACAATTAAATAATGCTAAAAAAGTACTTTCTTATTGTGCTTTTCTTTTATTTATCTTTTTTAGGTAAAACCTATGCTCAAAAGACATACATCCCTGATGATAATTTTGAACAAGCCTTAATTGATTTAGGTATCGATAAAGATGGTGTTGTAAATGATAGTGTTGCAACTTCTGATATTTCAGGAGTACTTAACTTAGAGATCACATCTTTGGCAATAAGTGATCTGACAGGAATAGAGGATTTTGCCAGTTTAATTTTTTTAGATTGTCGTGACAATGAGATCGATAGTTTAAATGTTGATCAAAACAAAGAACTTAAAAAATTAGATTGCATTTTTAATAACATGTCCTTTTTACAGCTAAACGGCGCCACTTCCTTAGATACTTTAAAATGTTTTAATAATAAACTTTCCCGTTTAAATGTTAGCCAGAATAAAAACCTCAAACTATTACATTGTAATGCCAACGTTCTTACTACTTTGAATGTCAATGGAGCAACCAATTTAACTGATTTAGAATGTATTGGTAATGACCTTACGGAAATAGATATAAGCCAAAATACGAGTCTGACAAATTTTAGATGCAGTGACAATCTAATCGCAAATATTAATATTTTCAATAACATTTTATTAGAAAGTTTTTACTGTGATAGAAATCAAATTACCAATGTAGATATATCAAATAATACTTCTTTAATTGAATTAGAATGTTGGGATAATCAAATTGAAGTTCTAGAGGTCGGCATTAACACTAACTTAAAAATAATAAAGTGTAATAAGAACAATATCCAAAACCTTGATCTGAGTAAGAATACAAGTTTAAATACTATTTTATGCCAAGACAATGATCTGAATTTCATCAATCTTAAAAACGGGAATAACAAAATAATTTCCGATTTTGATACTAAAAATAATCTTGATCTACTTTGTATCCAGGTAGATGATCCAAGCTACTCACAGATAAATTGGATGAATAAAGATGCTTGGACGATATTCAGTGAAGATTGTACTAACATAGGTATGCCCCCTATAGCAGTAAATGATGAATATAGTACATTTTTAAACACAACTTTAACTGTAAACCAGGATATTGGAGTACTTATCAATGATTCTGACCCGGAAGGCAAACCTTTAACTGCCGTATTAGAAAGTGATGTGAGCAATGGAAGTTTAACACTCTCTCCGGATGGTTCATTTACATACACTCCCACTCCAAACTTTAATGGTTTGGATACTTTCACTTATTTGGCTAACAATGGAACTTTAAATTCTATACCTGCGACCGTCACCATTAACACACAAAAAACAGATGGTCAAAGTAACATCATTGTGCCAAATGGATTTACACCAAATGGAGATCAGATCAACGATTATTTTAAACCAATCTATACGGGAATGAAAATAGTTCGCCTGAAAATATATAATACCTGGGGTAATTTGATCTATGTTGAAGAAAATGAAGTTCTATTGGGTTGGGATGGTAAGGTTAAAAACAAAAATGCTGAAAACGGTAATTATTTATATAAGATTTCGGCTATTTCAATTAACGATGAAGAAATTAAGTTGGAAGACTTGTTTACATTGATCAGGTAAGAACAAATAATGAGAAGAATTATCTTTTTTTTTATATGCTATTTTACTTTGCAGAACTTGTTGGCACAGGATCCTGTTTTTACGCAATTCTATGCTTCTCCCATGTTGATGAACCCTTCTTTTGCAGGATCAGGAGGAAATACAAGAATTGGTGTAGGCTACAGAAATCAATGGAATGGAAGTAATTATAAATTGTCAACTTCTTATGCTTCCGTTGATAATTGGATTGAATCCATAAATAGCGGATTAGGTCTATCACTATTAAATCAAAAAGAAGAACTGACCAATTACAACTTTACGCAAATTAATTTATCCTATTCATATCATTTAAAATTATCCGATAAATTAACTTTCTTTCCGGGAATAAGTTTCGGGTATGGTTTAAAACATTTTAATTTTCAAAATCTGGTTTTAGGAGATCAGATAAATATTTTAGATGGTACCATATCTCCTTCCAGTGATCCATTTATTGAAAATGATAAAATTAACTTTTTTGATGTTTCTGTTGGTGGTATTTTGTATTTCGAGAATGCCTGGCTGGGTACAAGTTTAAAACACTTGACAAAGCCCAATATTTCATTTTTAAACGATGAGAATTTACCTCTAGCCATTCTCCTTTCCATACATGGTGGATATCGTTTATCCTTGAATCAAAACAGCGATCAATCTTTTCTCCCAAATAACTCATTTTTGTTTTTAACTTTCAATTATATAAAACAAGATACTTATAACCGGCTTGATCTGGGTGCTGAAGTTGAAATTTCCAAATTTTATTTTGGTGTATTGACCTCAACACAAGTTAAAAATACAAATGATGAATCACAATTTCTATTGTCTGTTAATCCATTAGTTGGTTTGCAATTTAAAAAATTGAAAATAGGGTTTTCATATGATTTTCCGATTTCTGATATTGGTAATATTGCCGGAACAAGTGAAATAACAATTCAGTATTCTGTTGGTAAGAGCAAAACGAGAATAAGAATCTGGCAGATAAAAAACTGATAGAAAGTGAGCTAATCATTTGCATTGCAAAAGAAATCAGACCTTATTTACTCAATTAGTTTTTTACTTATCCTTGCGCTAGCAATTTTTGCAGCTAAATATCCGAGTACGACTATAGTTAAAACAACAATTAAAACATTGGATATAAGAAATTCAACAGGGTATGCCAAGGATTGTGTGATCATAATAAAGCCATACTTTTTCTGTAAAATAACAAATGGTATGGCTAAAATTAATCCAACAAATAAACCAAACAAAGTGAGTAAGAATCCTTGAAAAACAAATATTTTTCTTATTTCTTTTATCGTTGATCCAAGGTGAAAAAGAGTTTTTAAATTATCCCGCTTATCAATGATCATCATAACAATAGCACCGATCACATTAAAAAGGGCTATTACCAATATCAAGGTAAAAACCAAATAAGATGCTAAATTTTCTGTATTCAACATTTTGTAGAAAACGGAATTCAATTGCCTACGAGTTTGTATCCTGTACTTTGAGCCTAATGTGTTTTGCAATTCTTCTTGAACATCTTTAACACTAATCCCTTTAACTAATTTCAATTCTAACGCTGAAATTTGATTGGGTTTATAGTTCAATAGCTCTCTGGCAAGACCTAAATTGGCGTAAACATATTTTTTATCGATATCATCAGTTAATCTGTAAATTCCAATGGGTTGGGTGTTCACCTGGCTAAAAGCTGTTTTTGGATTGGTTATATAACCTTTACCGGGTTTTGGAACATATATTTTAAGTGACTCTAAAAAATCATAAGCACCGACCGATAATTCATTTGATATACCACTACCTACAACAACCGTGTGTCGGGCATTATAATTTACCCAATTCCCAAAATACACTGCAGTGTCTAATCTATTTACATGAAGATAATTGGTATCCACACCTTTGATACTCGCGACGTGTGATTTATCACCATAATTTAAAAAAACACGCTCTTCTATCACTTTCGAATAAGCCTTTATTTTATCTTTGGCAAGAGCATCTTCAATGGCATCATTATAAAAAAAAGATTTTCCTTCCACAGCAGTGATTTTCAAATCAGGATCAGCAGTTCGAATAAAACTCAAACTAAAATCCTTCAATCCCGAAAAGACCGCCAATACTACAAATAAAGCTATAGTACTAACTATTACCCCAAGAGTAGCGATAATGGTAATAATATTAATGGCATTATTACTGCTTTTTGAAAATAAATAGCGTTTAGCTATGTATAAAGGAAAATTCAACTTATTATTTCTTATGCTTTTTATTTATTATTTCAGGATTTTTTATCGGATCATTATCATCTCTTCTTAGGGAGGCTTCAATATTCTCAATATAATCTAAGGAGTCATCCACAAAAAAAGTAAGTTCAGGCATACGACGTAACTGATTTTTTGTGCGTATGGCCAATGCATGTCTTATCATTGAAGTATTGGCTATAATTCCTTCTAAAATTTCATCCTTTTTATCCGAAGGAAAAATACTCAAATACGCCTTTGCCTGCCCCAAATCAGAAGTTACATTTACTTTCGTTACGGATATTACAACTCCTTTCATACCATCACGAGCAGCACTTTGTAGTATATCCACCAGATCCTTTTGAATAACTCCGGCAATTTTTTTTTGTCTGTTTGTTTCCATAAATGCAAAAATAAGACTAAAATATTTTATAAATTATCTATTTTTGAATAATTACAAATTATAACCAATGAATAAAATTGAACATATCGGCATTGCAGTTAAAGATATTGAAAAATCCAACACTTTATTTGCCTCTCTTTTTGGTGAAAAACATTATAAAATTGAAGATGTCCTTAGTGAAGGTGTTAAAACCTCATTTTTTCAAGTAGGTCCGAATAAAATTGAATTATTGGAAGCTACAAATCCAGATAGTCCTATTGCAAAATTTATTGAAAAAAAAGGGGAAGGAATTCATCATATTGCTTTTGGAGTAGAAAATATCGAATCTGAAATTGAACGACTTAAAAATAAAGGCTTTACTATAATAAATGAGACACCAAAGAAAGGAGCTGACAATAAATTAGTGGTTTTTTTACACCCAAAATCAACAAATGGAATTCTTGTTGAACTTTGTCAGGAAATTGGTGACTGATTGACTTTGACTAAAAGCACATGGGTTATTTTACGAATACCCATTTAGTTATTAAGGGCAGTAAAGAAAATTACAAAAAGTCACTTTCAGGCTCTCAGCAATAACCACATACAAAAGCTCCAAAACTATAATTGAATGAAATTATAGATAATAGTCACATTTTAGAGTTTGAAATTTGATGCTTGGAATTTAATTGATATTTGGTTATTGTTATTTGATGATTATATTGTTATTTGTATCTTATTATTTGGGATTTACTGTTTTAGAATTTCATCTTATTTTCCACTTGGATTTTTATTGAAATTAATTACCTTGCAATTCCCAATAAACCACTAAGATTACATGAGTAAATCTTTTGAAAAATACCATAAAAGAAGATTGCGTTCTTCGTTTGTTTCGGTAATTATAAGTATCTCCCTAGTACTTTTTTTATTGGGTGCATTAGGATTATTAGTACTTAATACTAAAAAAGTTGCCAATTATTTTAAGGAAAAAGCCGCAATTACACTTTTTTTAAATAATGATGTAAACAAGGAGAGTATATTAAGTTTACAGGTTTCTATCGATGAACAACCTTTTACTAAAAATACTAGATTTATTTCAAAAGAAGAAGCTGCAGAAATTTATAAAGAAGAGAATGGAGAAGATTTTATGGATTTTTTAGGATATAATCCTTTACAAAATGCGATTGACATCTATGTTAAAGCTGATTTTGTAAATCCTGAAAAAATGACAGAAATTGAAAACAAATACAAAGAAAATCAATTTGTTTCTTCTGTATCTTATGATAAACCTCTTATTGATCTGCTTACGAAAAATGTTAAAAGAATTAGTTTTTTTATATTGATCTTTAGTGGATTAGCAACTTTAATTGTTGTAGTGTTGATCAATAGTTCCATCCGTTTATCTGTATATTCAAAACGATTTACTATCAAAACCATGCAGATGGTTGGAGCTACAAAAATATTCATTAGACGGCCTTTTATCTGGCGAAGTGTAAGATTGGGAATTATAGGTGCAATTTTAGCTTTAATTGAATTAGCTATTGTAATATATTATATGAATCAACATTTTCCTGAATTTGGAATAATTGACGATCAAATTGAATTAGCAATTTTATTTGGATCGGTTTTCCTTATCGGAATATTAATAACCTGGTTAAGTACCTTCTTTGCAACACAACGATTTTTAAATTTAAGAACTGACGAATTATATTATTAAGAATGGCTAAGAAAAAAAAGCCCCAAGATAATCGGGAAAAAAATAAAAAAACTGGTGAATTCCTTTTTGGTAAAAGAAATTACACCATAATGATAATTGGGATCATTATTATTCTTATCGGTTTTGGTTTGATGATTGGTGGTGGCAGTGACGACCCAAATATTTTTAATGAAGAAATTTATAATTTCCGTCGTATTCGATTAGCACCTACGGTAGTACTAATAGGCCTGGCAGTTGAAATCTATGCCATCATGGCTAAGCCAAAAAAAAGCAATTAGCTATATCAATTTCTTTTTTAATCCATAATTCATGAATTACTTAGAAGCAATAATCCTGGGTATCATACAAGGTTTAACCGAATTTTTACCTGTATCATCAAGCGGTCACTTAGAATTGGCAAAAGCACTTTTTGGAGATCAGTCAATTCCCAAGGAAAGTTTAACCTTTACAGTGGTTTTACATTTTGCTACTGCATTAAGCACCATAGTTGTTTTTAGAAAAGAGGTATTTGAAATTATTAAAGGATTGTTCCAGTTTCAATGGAATGATGAATTGATTTTTTCCCTTAAAATAATTATTTCAATGATTCCGGCAGCAATTATTGGGTTAATGTTTGAAGAACAATTGGAAGCATTCTTTAATGGAAATATCCTAATGGTCGGCTTTATGCTTTTAATAACTGCCTTACTTTTAGTACTGGCGGATAAAGCAAAAAATACGGATAAAAATGTTTCTTATAAAAATGCATTTATTGTTGGAGTTTCACAAGCGATTGCTATGTTACCCGGAATATCACGATCGGGAGCAACTATTTCAACTTCAGTTTTACTGGGGGTTGACAGAGTAAAGGCTGCTCGTTTTTCATTTTTAATGGTAGTTCCTCTAATTTTCGGCAAAGTAGCCAAAGATTTTTTAAGCGGTGAAATAAGTTTTCAAAGTGATCAAATCGGAAGTATGGGGCTTGGGTTTCTTGCGGCTTTTATTTCAGGTTTAATTGCCTGTAACTGGATGATTACCTTAGTTAAAAAAAGTAAACTTTATTACTTCGCAATATATTGTTTCATAGTTGGAACAATCGCAATAACTTTTGCCTATTTTTATTTATAATGGATGCTGAAGATTTTAAAAACGGGCAAATAATATTAGTAGACAAACCATTGAATTGGACTTCATTTCAAGTTGTAAACAAATTACGCTGGGCAATTAGAAAAAAGTTCAATATCAAAAAAATTAAGGTCGGTCATGCCGGAACTTTAGATCCCTTAGCTACAGGTTTATTGATTATTTGTACAGGTAAATTCACCAAAAGAATTCATCAGTTTCAATCAGAAAAAAAAGAATATACCGGAACTTTTACGCTTGGAGCTACAACCCCGTCCTATGATTTAGAAACGGAGATTGATCAAACATTTCCAATAAACAACATAACAGAAGAAAAAATTAAACTAGCTGTAAAATTATTTTTGGGAGAAATTCAACAAACTCCACCTTTATTTTCGGCAATTAAAAAAGATGGTGTTCGTTTATACGAATTAGCAAGAAAAGGAGAAACTGCCGACATTGATGCCAGAAAGATCCACATTTTTGAATTTGACATTACAAATATCCAATTACCAAATATTGAATTTAGAGTAGTTTGTAGTAAAGGTACCTATATAAGATCACTGGCTAATGATTTTGGGAAAGCACTAGATTCAGGAGCTTATTTATCCTCTTTGCGCCGTACAAAAAGTGGTGATTATAACGTAATCAATGGTATTATACCAGATCAATTCGTTGATGACCTCGGTTAGAAATACATGCTGTGATTTATCTAATAATTCTCAAAAGATTTGACATTTGGTGGATTTTGAGTGCTAAAAAAAATGTGATATCCAACTTGCTTTGGCCGGCAACTCCCAGTAGTTCTCGTATTCTTCTTTCGTGTTTATTAAATTATCAAAAACCATTGTCTTATTCGAAACACTTCTGTTTTTGATCAACTTCTTAAACTCTGAAATTTCTTTTAGTTGAACATATTCTCCCTGCTTAAAACAAACATTGACCTTATCTAATAAAGAAACATTAAATTCCTTTTCCAAAGACTGAATAAATGTAACCAAAAAATCATTTTGTTCTATGGACAACGGTGTATTATCAGAAATAATAATAACTATAAATCGATGGAATTTAATCTCATAAAAAGAGTTTACTCCTTCAAATTTATTTAAAAACTCTTCCGTTCTATCATCAATGATAGGAAACTCCGCTTTGTAGAATTTCCTGCTTGAAGGATATATAAAAACTTTGGAAGAATCTGATAATTTTTTATAATCAACTAACATATATCTTACTTCATTTTATTCAATAGCTCAACCAATTCCTTTTCTATATGTATACCTTTATCACTATTATACCATAGTTGCAGATCCTTTTTGAACTCGGCATCCAGTTTTCCATGTTTCCCTTTATAATCGTTGACGAGATCAGTTGCTTTTTCCGAGCGCGGACCCCAGGTACTTATCACATTATTCGTGTCTTTTTCAAGTACAATTAATTTTGGAATCGATTTTGATCCATTCGTTAAAAACCCATTCATTAGATCTGTATTATCATCTCTCAGAACAACTTTTAATTCAATTTTTGGATTGGTTTCCGCAAATTTGTTCAATATAGGTAATGTTTGCGCTGCATCTCCACACCAGCTTTCCGTCAAAACCAACCAGGTAAAATCCTTTTGAATCCTTTGAGTTTTTTCTTTAGTAGGTTCTGAAAGTATAGTCTGCTTGTCTAAACGTTTCATCCTTTTGTCATTAAGCCTGGTAAAATTCAATAAATTCTCATTCTGACTTGATCCTGTTGATCTTCCCTCTTTTAACAGGTTTAATATCAGCTCTTTGTACTCAGTATAAGAACGTGCAGTAACTAAACTATTTTGAATTATTTTTTTCATCATGTAGGTTTCATTTCAATTTTAGACGGAACAAAGATAGTACCTAACTAAATAGTATAATGTAAACCTTGTAACATAGATCTTA
>Ga0209013_10000583_pt1 | contig 33030 bp, 30 predicted proteins | sample Cruoilmetagenom2_FD_187291 | JGI IMG/M metagenome (GOLD analysis project Ga0209013, IMG submission 187291) | Oil polluted marine microbial communities from Coal Oil Point, Santa Barbara, California, USA - Sample 2 (SPAdes) (version 2) | ecosystem: Environmental > Aquatic > Marine > Oil seeps ...
GAATCACGAATTAGTTCACGGTTCATCAAATAGAGGAAAAGTATGTGATATAGATAAATCAAAATTATCTGACGGAACCTACACTTTGAAAGTTTATACTGATGATTTTGTGATCACATCAGATATAACAATATCTAATTTGGATCAAGTGGGATCAAGTAATTCTATAAACTAAGAAAGAGACTTTGCTCACTGGAATTTAGGACAACCAATACAACAATGTTATGAGAAAAATAGAGATCTATTCGCTAATCATAGGGCTTTCTTCAGTGCTTTTTACAAAAGGGTTAACTGCACAATGTTTTAGCCAACTAGATAATAACCCTCATGACATTGTTTATTACGGTATGAATGAGGTGGATTTGCCTCAAGTAAAAGTTGTTTACGGACGACCAAATGCAGCTGATGAAAAAGTATTCGGAACCCAAGTGCCATATGGGAAAATTTGGAGAACTGGATCTAATGAAGCTACGGAAATTCGATTTTATAAGGATGTAGTATTTGGGGGTGAATTTGTAAAAGCAGGGACTTATGTTTTGTACACGATACCAAATGAAAATACTTGGACAATTATTTTAAATAATAATACAGATAGTTTTGGTGCATTCTTCTATAATCCAGAAGATGATATTGTTAAGTTAGAAATTCAAACAACGAAAGGTGAGATGCTTGATGATTTCAGTATAGGGTTTCAAACACAAAAATATGGATCACAGATGGTATTGGCCTGGGCAAAAACCAGGGTTCAGATACCTCTGTCACAAAAACAAAAAAAAGGATAATAGTAAATAGCGGTATTATATAAAGGAAATTTTAATAGTGATTATATTAAAATGCTGATTAGAATATGCTAAAAGCTTTCTAGCTGATTTTCTAATCGAAAAATTAAAAAAGGGGAAAGGGTTAATAAGAAAGCACATTTTTTTTGGTAGATAGGTTCACCGTTTTACAGGTGAGCCTATTTTTTTTTGCAACCTCCATTTTTGAATAAACCGATTCAATCAACACTGGAAATAATAGCATAAGGGAGTAGCATTCCATTCCCGAAGAGTGGGGATTAATGGGATCCAAAATTGATCACTTAAGATCTATTTGTTTTGAATAGAATGAATAAATGATACTGCCAAATGCTCTTCAAAAAGTTATAAAAAGCACATATTATCTAATATTATACAATCTTAGATAATCATTCAACCTTAACAGATTAGGACTTTTTATGGAAATAGATGATATACATCACCAAAAACAGGATTTATGTTATACCCGTTTTCAGAAATAAGAACTTAAATAATTTTGTATTTTACTTCTGCACCTTTGAATTATATCATGGATATGATGGTAATTCATTTCAAAAAAATAACTTAAGAGACTAATAATCAAATAAATATGTAGATTAACAGGTAGTGAAATAGAAAACTCAACAACTAGTGGTTATCAGGGATATTTATATTTCACAATTTTAACTATTGTTTGATACTTGTTTTTGAACTTATATTTGGACTATAATTTGATTCACATTGAATTATTCTTTAACAATGAGTACATAAATAATTAAATTTTTTAGATGGTATAATTTTACTTTTGATTTATAAACTTGTTTTTAATACGAATGAACTAAAAAAGACTTACAAGTTTACAACACACACAGGATCATACTTCACTAAAAAATTGCTTACATAACTCAGTACAACAATATTTCCCAAATTGAAATAATTAAATTTTGCTATTATGGGAAATACAAAAATTTATACAATTATCATCGGACTTTTATCAGTGTTACTCTTTACTAATGGAGTTAATGCACAGAGTTTTGAGCATTTAGATAAAAACCCACATGATATTATTTATTATAGAACAGGACAAATGGGGCTGCCTCAGGTAAAAGTAGTATATGGTCGTCCGGAAGCTAAAGATGAAAAAGTATTTGGATCGCAAGTACCTTTTGGGAAATTATGGACTACCGGGAGTGATGAATCTACAGAGATAAAATTTTATCAAGATGTAATGTTTGGAAACAAATTTGTTAAAGCAGGAACTTATGTTTTATATACAATTCCCAATGAAAATTATTGGACTATAATACTTAACAAAAAAACAGATACTTATGGAGTATGTTTTTACAATCCGGAGGAAGATGTAGCTAAGCTTGAGGTTCCTACAATGGAGGGAGATATGCTGGAAAGTTTTAGTATAGGATTTAAAACACAAGATTATGGATCTCAGATGGTATTAGGATGGGCCAAAACCAGAATACACATACCATTATACACAGAATCTAGGTTAATATCAAAATTATAATAGTGAGAACTCAGTGCAGGGCTCTGAGGGGAAGGTCTGCCTTGAGTTCCATTATAAATAAATACTTAATTGAAGACTAATTATTTGATTAATTGAAGAGTTTGAAACAAATTTTATAGTATAGCTTTCTAACTATAATTTCAAGCTCTAGAGTGAATACAAAAAAAGGGAAAAAAGGGACAAATAGAAGGCATGGATTAGTAGTATTAATAGGTTTATCTAATTTTAGATAAACCTATTTTTGTATTCACCACTATAAATTAAACAGGTATCTCTTTTTCCAAACCATTTATACCTGTTCTTGGCTACAAGATTATAAACATAATCTCTAATCGTTTTTGGTACTAATATAAGAAGGTGTAAAAAATTCCATGGAGCTCTTAATTTTTTCCCAATTCTTAGTGCAGCAGTTGACCTGTCATAAACTTTATCATTCTCGATCAATACAAGCGACAGCATTTTATCATTTTCGTAGTTAAATTGTAACAAAAGTTTCTGGGCGGCGTCTGATTGTAAAGAAGCAAACAAAAACTGATTTTTATTGTCGTGTTTTAGAACAAATCGGACAGATGAATTACATAAGTTGCATACGCCATCAAACAGTATTATTGCTTCTTTTTTTGTTGTATTCATTAGGCAAAATTAGAGAAAAGAAAATGATTCTTTTAAAATGAGCCAGGAATTGTTATAAACTTCAATCTTAAATTTTAGATAAATAAAATAAGCAAATGATAAAACTTGAAAATCTTCATAAATCCTATCCAATAGGTAAAGATTCATTACATGTATTAAAAGGCATTAATTTGCACATTAAAGAGGGAGAGTTTGTATCGATTATGGGCTCCTCAGGATCTGGAAAATCTACCTTGTTAAATATTGTTGGATTATTGGACGGACATGATAAAGGAGAATATTATCTAAATGGGAAATTAATAGAAAATTTAGATGAGAAAAAAGCAGCCATTCTAAGAAATAAATTTTTAGGATTTGTTTTTCAGTCATTTAATCTAATAAGCTATAAAACAGCACTTGAAAACATTGCTTTGCCACTTTATTATAAAGGAATTCATAGAAAGGAAAGGCAAAAAATAGCTATGGAATATTTGGAAAAAGTAGATCTAAAAGATTGGGCAAATCATTTGCCTAGCGAGCTTTCTGGAGGTCAAAAACAGCGTATAGCAATAGCCCGGGCCCTGGTTACACAACCAAAGGTTGTACTAGCGGATGAACCAACTGGTGCCTTGGATTCTACAACTTCCCAATCGGTTATGGAGTTGCTGAAAGAGATTAATAATGAAGGTATGACGGTTTTTGTGATAACACATGAGGAAGATATTGCAGCACAAACAGATAGAATTGTTCGATTGAGAGATGGAATCATTACCAGTGATAAAAAAACTAAGCAAAGAGAAAAAGTTTAAATTATGTTTGATTTAGATGGATGGCGGGAAATTTTTCAAAGTATTGGAAAAAATAAATTAAGGACGGTCCTATCTGGCTTGACCATCACTTTTGCCATTTTACTTTTCACAATTTTACTAGGCATGGGAAATGGCTTGAAAAACACATTCAAGTCGTTTTTTAGCAGAGATGCCGAGAATGCGATGTTTATTATGCCTAATAGAACTACCAAGGCATATAGAGGCTATCAAAGTGGAAGAAGAATTGAATTTGAAAATGAAGATATTGATTTTATCCAGAAGAATTACGGTGATAAAATTGAACATATTATTAGACGAAATCAAAGACAGGTCGATATATCATATAACAATAAGAAATCAAATTATCCATTGATCGCTGTGGATCCTGAAATTCAATTTTTAGAAATGGCAGTTCCGTTTGAAGGTCGATTTATAAATCAATTGGATTTGAATAAAAAGTCTAAAGTCATTGTAATTGGCCGTATGACAAAAGAAGATCTGTTTCCAAAAGGAATAAGTGCCGTTGGTAAATATGTGAATGTTGGTGGATTGGCTTATAAGGTGGTGGGTACTTTTACGGATCCGGGAGGAGATAATGAGGAAAGACTGAATTATATTCCAATTACAACAGCGCAAAGTATTTATGGAAATAATGATAAGGTAGATCAAATTAATATATTATATAAATCAGACTTATCTACCGAACAGGCAATTGCATTTGGCAATGGACTAGTTAAAGATTTAAAGGATCGTTACGATGTAGCTCCAAGAGATCAAAGAGGTATTCGAATTACAAACAGGGCGGAAGTGGTTCAAGGAACAAAACAAACATCCGGAGCATTGGATATGATCGTTATTATAATAAGTATTGGAACACTGATTGCCGGTATTGTTGGTATTAGTAATATTATGATCTATATCGTTAAGGAGAGAACTAAAGAACTGGGCATACGTAAAGCCCTGGGTGCAACTCCTAAATCAATCATAAAAATGATCATGTTTGAAGCGCTATTCATAACTTCTATTGCCGGATATCTGGGATTAGTGATTGGCACGGGGGTTTTAAGGATTATAGCACCGGGTTTAGAAGAGTATTTCATCAAAGATCCTCAGGTGGACAGTGGAATAGTAATTTTTGCAACAATTTTATTGATCATTTCAGGGATTATAGCAGGATATCTGCCTGCAAGGCGTGCTGCAAAGATCAAGCCCATTGTAGCGTTGAACGATGAGTAGTTTAAAGTATAATATGGTATTTTAATAGAAATTATTAATGTAAGAACCAATGAAAACAATTTTTGATATAGATACATGGCAGGAAATTTACGGAGTGCTTCGTAAAAATGTGACACGTACCATTATTACTATAATTGGTGTGATGTGGGGTATTTTTATATTAGTGGCATTATTGGGTGCAGCAAAAGGATTTGAGAATAAATTTCAAAAGAATGTCGGTGATTTGGCAACCAATAGTGTTTTTGTATGGGGACAATCTACAGGCATGCCATTCAGTGGATTTCAGGAGGGAAGACCTATGCGTTTAAAATTATCAGATGCTGAAATTATTAAAGAGCATGTAAAGGGAATCGAGCATGTAGTTCCTAGAAATCAAAATCAACAAAATGTGCTGCGAAAATTTTTAGATGGAAGATATAATATTGCAGGAGATTACCCACTATTAGATAAGGTCGCAAAAAAGAACCTTATGTATGGAAGGTTTCTAAATGATCAGGATATAAATCTCAGTAGAAAAGTAGCTGTAATTTCTCAGGATGTTTATGAGGATCTATTTGAAAAAGATGAATTTCCAATTGGAGAACTAATAGAGATAGGTGAAATTAATTATAAAGTTGTTGGGGTTTTTGAACGAACAGATATTAATATGGGACCTCCAGATGACATACATGTGCCATTTACAACTTTTCAAAAAGTTTTTAATCAAGGAAACAATATCGGTTGGATGATGATTACCGGAAAGTCAGATGCAAATATTACTCAGATTGAGGCCGATGTAAAATTGCAATTGAAAAATTTACATAATGTTCACCCGGAAGATAGTAGAGCATTTGGAAGTTTTAATTTGGGGGAGCGGTTTGAACAAGTAACAGGTTTTTTAACAGGCATGCAATTTCTTACTGTTTTTGTAGGATTGGCAACTCTCATCGCAGGAGTTTTTGCAATCGGTAATATTTTACTTATTACTGTAAAAGAACGGACAAAGGAGATAGGTATACGAAGAGCTTTGGGTGCCAAACCCTGGGAAATAAAATCACAGATTATACTTGAATCAGTTGTTCTGTCACTCTTTGCCGGGATCTTAGGAATTATTGGAGGTGGTGGTGTGCTATTCTTATTGAATACCATGTCTAGTGGACCCGATGCGGTATTATTAAATTCATCCGTAGATATTTACATTGTTCTGCTGGCATTGTTATCACTTGTAGTCTTGGGAACATTAATTGGATTGATACCCGCGAATAGAGCAACTAAAATTAAACCAATAGAAGCTTTGAGAGAAGAATAAATTTAATCATATATAACCATAAAAAAATACTTGAATAAATCAATTGTAAGATGAAGAAAACAATAATATTTTCAATAATAGGTGTCGCTTTTATAGCAGTATTAATAATGTTTGCTAAGAAAAATAAGGAAAAGAACGAAATTTTCGAAACCGAAAAAGCTTTTAAAGCAACAATTGTTGATAAAACCGTAGCAACAGGCAAAGTATTACCTTTGGAGGAAGTTGAGATAAAACCACAGATTTCAGGAATAATAGACAAAATTTATGTAGAAGAAGGAGCTAAGGTTAAGAAGGGAGATCTAATAGCTAAAGTTAGAGTTGTTCCTAATGAACAAGCATTAACCGGGGCAAAAGGAAGAGTTAGTAAAGCCCAATTGCAAGTGGATAATTCTAAGGTTGTCTATGATAGAAATAAAAAACTATATAGTAATGGTGTGATTTCTAAGAAGGATATTGAAGCTTTTGAGCTGACCTATAATCAAGCGAAGCAAGATTTGAAAAATGCCGAAAACGATTACCAAATTATAAGAAGAGGTTTTACGGGATCAGGCGGTTCTGCAAACACCAATATTAGGGCTACAACTTCAGGTATGATTTTAGAAATTCCGGTTAAGGAAGGATATCAGGTAATCCAAAGTAATAATTTTAATGCTGGTACTACAATTGCTTCGATAGCAGATATGTCTAAAATGATCTTTGAAGGAAAAGTAGATGAAGCAGAAGTCGGTAAATTGAATGAGGGTGTATTAATTGATGTAACATTAGGAGCAATTGACGATAAGAAATTTCCGGCTAAATTAAACTTTATTGCGCCAAAGGGCACTGAAGAAGGTGGGGCAGTACAATTTAAAATTAAGGCAGAGATGACATTAGATGAGAGTTATTTTGTGAGAGCCGGATATAGTGCTAATGCTGAAATAATATTGGAACAAAAAGATAGTGTTTTATCTATTAAAGAAGCATTATTACTCTTTGATAAAGAAACAGAAAAGCCATATGTTGAAGTTAAGACAGGAGATCAGGAGTTTGAAAAAAGAGATATAGAGATTGGATTATCTGATGGTGTAAATGTTGAAATAGTCTCTGGTGTTGAGGCAGATGACGAAATTAAAATTTGGAATAAAACTTCTAAAGAAGATAAAGAAGATAATAATAGATAAAATTTAATATAATTTTAAAAGCCTTTTAATAATTTTATTAAAAGGCTTTTTTTTTATACCTTTAAACAATTCTTAAATTAAAATCACATTCTTTATTATATTATTTTATGATTTATATCAGTGATTTTTTAAGATTAAAGTTTGAAATTTATAGTATAATTAATAATTAAAATCTGAAGAATATGGAGGTAAAAATGGTTTATCTGAGTGATCTTAAATTTAATCTGAAAATTTGGAAAAGGGAATTAAGATTTCATCGTGATGAAATGGAAAAATTTGAAAAGCAATTAGAAAAAATTGCAAAGAGAAATTTAGGATATGAAGCGATGGTTCCTTTAGAAGGATTTCAAAATAAAATAATTAGAGAAAAACAAGTAATTGGTAAATTGTTACAAAGAATTAGAGGGAAAATGCGTATTGTAAATACAGTGGACCTAGGTGAAGAATTAGATGGCAGATTGCGCAATCAACAAACCTCTCTTAGAGATGATATGAAAACTTATGTAAAACTGCATTACGAGTTAAAAGAAGATTTGATGGACTATTATTTAAGATGGTTATAAATTAAAAGCCCCAACAGGGGCTTTTTTTATGAATTATTTTAAACAATATTTTAGATAAATTGAGAAGAAACGGCTTCAGCTTTCCTACTCATTGAATAATCATAAAATCCCTCACCCGATTTTACACCTAATTTTTTCGCTTGAACCATGTTTACTAATAATGGGCAAGGTGCATATTTAGGATTTTTAAAGCCATCGTACATAACATTTAAAATAGACAGGCATACATCTAACCCTATAAAATCCGCCAATTGTAAAGGCCCCATGGGATGCGCCATTCCTAATTTCATTACCGTATCAATTTCAGAAACACCGGCGACACCTTCATATAAGGAATAAATGGATTCGTTTATCATGGGCATTAAAATACGATTGGCAATAAAACCCGGATAATCGTTAACTTCAACTGGAGTTTTGCTTAATTTTTTGGAAAGCCCCATGATTGTACCGGTAACTTCATCAGAAGTGGAATAACCCCGAATAATCTCAACCAATTTCATTAAAGGAACAGGATTCATAAAGTGCATTCCAATCACTTTCTCTGGTCGAGAGGTAATGGCAGCAATTTTTGTTATCGAAATAGAGGAAGTATTAGTGGCTAAAATAACATTCGACGAGCAAATTTCATCCAACTCTTTAAATATTTTAAGTTTTAAATCCACATTTTCCGTTGCAGCTTCAATTACCAGGTCAACAGAATCTACACCTTCCCTAATGGATGTATAGGTAGTGATACTAGCTAATGTCTCACTTTTCATGTCCTCCGTAATTTTTTCCTTGGAGATCATTCTATCCAGGTTCTTAGAAATTGTAAGGACCCCTTTGTCAAGTGCATTTTGAGATATGTCAATTAGTTTTACTTTGAATCCATTCTGAGCAAATACATGGGCAATCCCATTTCCCATTGTGCCAGATCCAATAACTGCAATATTTTTCATAGTTGATTTTATTTAGGTGGCATTGTTCCGAAAACTCGATCCCAAAATATATTGGAAACACCGAATGCTTTATCAGGATATTTATAATGATGTATACTATGATGTCTCCATAAATATTTAAATCTTTTAGGCGGTTTATTTACATGTGTAGCCCTATGAACAAATGAATACAATACGTACCCCAAGAAAAATCCTGGAAAAAACGCCCATGTGTACACGGGATATCCGATAATACTAAATATAAGGTAGAACATACCAAACAGAATGGAACCCATAAGTAATCCGGGAACAGGAGGCATTAAGATTCTATCAGTATCTTTAGGGAACAAATGATGATTACCGTGCATAATAAAATGAAACCTTTGAATCGCTTTATTTTCATCAACCCAATGAAATAAATATCGATGAAGTATATATTCCGCAAAGGTCCAAAAGAATAAGGCACTAACAAATAAGATTATAAAAGTTAAAAAAGGAATATTCATAACGTACAAGGCCACATAAGCTACAATAAAAACAGTCAATCCATAGACAATTACATTTGATGTTAAACTAGTTTTTGTTAAACTCTCTAAATAGGGATTTTTAAAAATTACGGCTTTGCCTTTATGGTGTTCAGTTGTTACTTTTGTTTTCATTATTATTATTGGTATTAAAAATTATCAATAATTCGTTGAGCTATTCGTAATGCTTCTGTTCCTTGTCGCAATGACACAATAGGTATGGTGCTGTTGTTTATGGCATAAGCAAAAGATTCAAGCTCATCTAAAATTGCATTATTGTTTGTTATGTTTGGGTTATCAAAATATATTTGTTTTTTAACTCCTTCGGCATTTTGCAATATCATTGCAAATTCATCTGGATTTTCCGGTACATCTTTCATCTTCACTACTTCACATTTTTTCTCTAAAAAATCAACAGAAATATAAGCATTTTTTTGAAAAAACCTGGACTTACGCATATTCTTCATTGAAATTCTGCTTGCTGTCAGATTTGCTACACATCCATTTTCAAATTCGAGTCGTGCGTTTGCTATATCCGGGGTGTCGCTAATAACTGTTACACCACTGGCATGAACATTCTTTACTTTTGAATTTACAACACTTAGAATAATATCAATATCGTGAATCATTAAATCTAATACAACCGGAACGTCAGTTCCTCTGGGATTAAATTCAGAAAGCCTATGTGTTTCAATGAACATAGGATTCTCAATTTTATCTTTTACGGCTAAAAAAGCGGGATTGAATCTCTCCACATGCCCCACCTGACCTCGAACATTTAGCTGCTTTACTAGATCTCTTAGTTCCTCAGCTTCAGCTACGGTTTTTGTGATCGGTTTTTCGATGAAGATATGTTTACCCTTCTTGATCGCCATTTTAGCGCATTCATAATGATTCAAGGTAGGTGTAACGATATCAACAACATCCACAGCTTCTATAAGTCCTTCAATTGAATCAAATATTTCATATCCAAATTCCTTTGCCACCTTATCAGCATTCTCCTTTACGGGATCATAAAAACCTACAAGTTCAAATTCTTCAGATTGATTTAATAATTTTAAATGGATTTTACCAAGGTGTCCGGCACCTAAAACTCCTGCTTTTAGCATCTATAATATTTTTGACAAAAATACGAAATATGATATTTTTTTTACTCCATTTCGGAAAATAATTACCTATTTTTGAGTCCATCATGATACGAGATACAAATAAGCATAAAGGGCTTCGAAATCAATTAGTTGCGGAAATAAAAAGAAAGGGAATAGAAGATGATAATGTTTTAGAGGCAATTTCGAAAATACCCAGGCATTTATTTATGGATTCTGGTTTTATTGATTTTGCTTATCAGGACAAACCTTTTCCAATAGGGGCAGATCAAACTATATCACAGCCTTATACGGTTGCCTATCAAACGGAATTATTAGAAATTAATCCAGGGGAGAAAGTTTTAGAAATTGGGACCGGATCCGGATATCAGACAGCTGTTCTGATAGAGCTGAAAGCAGTAGTCTACAGTATTGAACGACAAAAGGAATTGTATGCAAAGGCAAAAAAGTTTTTACCTAAAGTTGGCTATGTACCGAAGAAATTAGTTTTTGGCGATGGTTATGTTGGCCTACCGGAATTTGCACCATTTGATAAAATTTTAGTGACTGCGGGAGCACCCTTGGTTCCTCAAGCGTTATTGAGTCAATTAAAAATAGGAGGAAAGTTAGTGATACCCGTTGGAAAGGGAATTCAGGTCATGACGGTGATCACAAGAAAGGGGCAAAAGAAATTTGAAAAACATGAATATGGTGATTTTCGATTTGTTCCTCTGTTAAAGGATAGTAATAAATAGGAAGTAAGAAGCAAGAAGCAAGTTGCTAGAAAAAGATGCACCCTTTGAAGAATAAGTCTGCGAATTCTGTGAGCGCCAGAAATTAAAGAAAATAAAATTCTTTGCGTCGAGTTTGGCCGACATTAAGCGAAAAAGTCAAACAGCCTTCAAGCTCAAATCCATATTGTAAACCGAATGTGTTAGAGCTCCGGAAGAGATATAATCTACGCCACAATCTGCATAATCACGAGCAGTTTTTAAAGTAATATTACCTGAAGATTCAGTTTGACAATAATCACCGATCAATGATACAGCTTTTTTGGTGTCTTCAAAATTGAAATTATCAAGAAGAATTCTGTAGATCCCATCGTTTTCCATGATCTCTTTTATTTCCTCAAAATTTCTCGCTTCAACGATAATTTTTAGATCTAAATTATTATCGACCAAATATTTCTTCGTTTTTTGGATGGCCATTGTAGCTCCCCCGGCAAAGTCAATATGATTATCTTTCAGCATGATCATATCGTATAATGCAAATCTATGATTCTCTCCCCCGCCAATTTTTACCGCCCATTTTTCAATCGCGCGAATTCCCGGGGTAGTTTTTCTGGTATCGAGTATTTTTGTTTCGGTTCCATCTAAGAGACCTGCAAATTTCTCAGTTTTCGTCGCTATGGCGCTCATACGTTGCATAGAATTTAAAACCAATCTTTCGGCCTTCAATATTGACTGGGACCTTCCGGATATATAGAATACTATATCACCAGCTTTAACAACTTCTCCATCATTAATTAATACATCAATGTTCAAATTAGGATCAACTTCCTCAAAGATCATTTTGGCAAATTCAACACCGGCGATAATTCCATTTTCTTTTACCAAGAGTTTGGCTTTGCCTTCTGCATTAGTGGGAATACATGCCAAAGAGCTATGATCGCCTTCACCCACATCTTCTCTCAATGCATTTTTTATAATGATATTCAATTCCTTTTGAAACTGATCTTTACTTATCATAAATTTATATTTCTAATTTAAATACAAAAATAACTTTTTATATTTACGATTATTAAGAAAATTAGAATGAAGATCAAATTATTGGCTATTGGTAAAACGGATGATAAGAGCTTACAGACTTTAATCCAAAACTATGAGAAAAGATTGAAGCATTATGTAAAATTTGAGATATGCATCCTTCCGGATATCAAAAACTCTAAAAACCTATCACATGGTCAGCAAAAGGAAAAGGAAGGAGAAATGATACTAAAGGAGGTACGGCCCACAGATCAATTGATCTTGTTGGATGAAAAAGGGAGAGAATTCCGATCAATAGAATTTTCTCAATTTCTACAAAAGAAAATGAATTCAGGAATCAAACAACTCATTTTGGTGATAGGAGGGCCTTATGGTTTTTCGGATAAAGTTTATGAAAAGGCAAGTAGTAAGCTGTCACTTTCAAAGATGACTTTCTCTCATCAAATGATACGTTTGTTTGTGGTAGAACAGATCTACAGGGCATTTACAATTTTAAAAAATGAGCCATATCACCATGAATAGAATAAATTTCTTCTTGTGTAAGAATCATTTTGGAGTTTTCCGAACACGTCAAATATAATAAATTTCACATAGGATGTCCATGCCTGTCTAGAAAGTAAAAGCCTTTTTAAATTCACTTAAAACCTGGAATAAAGTTCGAACAGGTATATCCGTCAGGGAATTTAATGACGTATTTGGTTTCACTTTTAATTCTCTCATATTTAATTGTTGGTTGACGAATAACATCTCCAAATCTGGATAAATATTTTTGAATGTTTCAGCAATATGGCTAATGGTCAGGTTGTCTTCCACAAGGTCATATTTCCCTTTTTTTAGATCACTAAAGATCAAATTGCTTAAAATATTTACCGTTTTATCTATATGGATAAAGGAACGATGTTGCTCGCCTGTACCATTTATAGAAATTCGTCCTTTAAAATGGCCGTCAAACATGAATTTATTTATAACCGAATCAAAGCGCATACTCTTACTATAGCCATAGATATTACCACAACGTATAATATAGGGTTCTATATTTTTTTCAAATAAACGATTTACATGATCTTCTCCACGTAATTTTGAAATACCATAAAAAGTTTTAGGGTTGGGAATGGTTTTTTCATCAGCTTCATTAGATGAGGCCCCATAAATTGAAGCACTACTGGTGTAGATAAATTTTTTCACCTTACTTTCTTCCACAGCATAAACCATTTCTGCTGTTCCCCAATGATTTATCTGTTCAAAAATATGGGGATTCTGATCGGCGAATGGAGTGGTTACCTTTGCCGCCAAATGATAAACCACATCGATACCATTTAATGTTTGTCTTAAAAGATGCGTATCTAAAATATCACCTTGAACAAATTTTACTTTATTATTTAATTTACGGCTCCCAATAAATAAATTGATATTCCCCCGACTTAAATTATCATAGATAATTATTTGATCTACTTTAGAATTTTTTAGCAATTCGTAAGTTAGCTCTGTTCCTATATATCCGGCTCCCCCTGTAATGAGTATATTCATTCTAAACTTTTTTCTTTAACCTTTTTCCTTTAAACTTTTCACTTACCAACAAGATCGGTATGTAATCCACATTCCGTTTTATTGAGACCGAACCATCGACCACTTCTTTCATTCTGAAGGTCAATCTTTCGAGTGCAGGGGTCACAGCCAATACTTAGGTAACCCTTGTCGTCCAAAGGATGTTTAGGTAAATTATATTCTTTGATATAGTCAAAGATCATCTTGTTATTCCAATCTAAAAAAGGGTGGAAGCGCATGCAATTAAAAGCTCCGTCTTGCTCAATCCCCATCTTCTTTCTATTCGCATTTTGATCAGCTCTAATCCCATTGATCCAAACATCATATTCAATCAATATTGGCTCCATGGGTTGCGTTTTATTTATAAAGCAGCAATGATCAGGATTGGATGTAAATAAAAAATTGCCATGACAATCCTTTTGATAGATTCGTGAAATAGAGGAGGTTAAATTAATTAGATCTAAGCCTAATTCATTTACAATAATGTCTCTAAAAGTTAATGTTTCCGGAAATAAATAACCTGTATTAATAAATACAACTGGTATTGTATTGTCAATTTTACTGAGCATATGCAATAATGGAATGCTATGTGTTTGAAAAGATGAGCTAACAAATAAACTAAGGCCCTTTGCTTTATAATTATCTATATTTCTTTTAATGTTTTCAATAGTCATAGTACCACTCTAAAAAACCCATCAAATTTAATGATTTTTCAATTTTAAGCGTAGTTATTTTATGATTTATTTTTAATTTTGACACCATATAAATAAAAGAAATGAAGCTAGTTTTTGCAACAAATAATAAAGATAAAGTAAAGGAAATAAAGGCTTTACTGGGAGATAAAGTTGAACTGTTGAGTTTAGCAGATATTGGATGTGTTGAGGATATTGAGGAAACTGAATTGACTCTGGAAGGAAATGCCAAATTAAAGGCCGATTATATTACAAATAATTACGGTTATAATTGCTTTGCTGATGATACAGGGTTGGAGGTAGCAGCTTTAGACGGTGCGCCTGGCGTGTATTCTGCCAGATATGCTGGCGAAAATGTGACCTATGAGGATAACGTGCAAAAATTGTTAAAAGAAATGAGCGGTAGGACTAATAGGCAGGCGCAATTTAGAACAGTAATAGCCTTAAATATAGATAAGGAACAGTATTTATTTGAAGGAATTTGTGAAGGTCAGATTTTAGATGGTAAAAAAGGGGTGTCTGGTTTTGGATATGATCCTATTTTCAAGCCAAAAGGATTTAATGAGTCCTTTGCTGAAATGAGTTTGGTTCAAAAAGGAAAAATTTCACATCGGGGCTTAGCAACGAAAAAGCTTGTCGATTTTCTTTACACATCGGATGACTCAAAGTCATGAGATGTGTAATATTTGCTAAAATAATGAAGTTTGACCATCTTCATCGTCCACAGCATTCTCAGTTGTATCTTCTACAGATAAATTGTTTTCCTCTTTATCTATAATCTCTTCTCCTACGATTTCTAATCCATTTATTTCAGGTTCCTCATAGGGTAGGGAATCTAACAGATCAATGTTTTTAATTTTTTCACTAGTTAATTGATTACCAAGCGCTTTAATTCCCTTTATTGCAATATATTCTTCAAAGTTAATTTTTATATTCTCCATGCTTCTTTTCGAGAATATTACTTCTGCCATAGGTCGATAATCCATGGCTACGATCTGTAATTGAGAATTGGAATGGTCCGTTATAAATTTTTCTTCCTTATTTGGATTGTCGATCATAAAACGTTTCACATAATAGCGCTCCTTTTCACCATCGTAATAGACCGCAGAAATGGGTTTATTTGGAATCCATTTTTCAAGAACGATCATGTTGCTATCAAAATGAGTATTTAGATTAGGCACAATTGTTTTTGCAATCCCCTTCTGGGAGATGACCAACAATCGATCTTCTGCGGTGAATTCGCCCAAAAGTTCACCTCGATCATCAACATTTAATCGCTCTACGGTATCGTCAAACCAAATTTTTCGAGGTTTTAAGGTAGATACACCATGTTCTTTTAATTCAATTTTTCTAACGGTATATTTCGTAACGGTATTTCCACGACTCGATCTTCCTTTTACGGCCAGGTCAGCGAAATCAACATCCCATTTTAATTTTTTTATAGCCCCAACAGCTCTCAATAATATGGTAACCTTTTCGGCTTCACCATTCGGATTGGCAGTGAAGTACAGTACTTTAGAATTATTATTTCCGGCCGTTAAATCATATTCTTTATCGCGAGTAACACCGGTAACAGAAAAGCGTTTCATATACGTAGTACCACTTTTTCCATCTTTGTAGATCATGTTATACACGGTACGCTTATCTTTCTTTTTAAACACTGCAACATGAATGATGTTTTTGCCAACAAAAGTTTTTGTATCGACTTTTGTGATCATCATTTTGCCATCATTTCTAAAAACTATAACATCATCAATATCAGCACAATCAGCTACGTATTCATCCTTTTTTAAAGTGGTACCAACGAAGCCTTCTGTTCGGTTCACAAAAAGCTTTGAATTTCGCATTACCACTTTAGTGGCAACAATATCATCGAAGATCCTTAATTCTGTCTTTCTAGTTCTATTCTTCCCATACTTGGTCTTTAACTCTTTGAAATAATCTATGGTAAAGTCAATAATGTTTTCTAAATTATTTTTTACTTCCGCAATTTTTTCTTCCAGACCTTCTATGTATAATTTGGCTTTGTCAATATCAAATTTTGATATTTTTTTGATCCTAATTTCGGTCAACCGAATGATATCATCCCGCGTTATGGCTCTTTTTAAGTGCTTAATATGAGGTTTTAAGCCTTTGTCAATGGCTGTTATAACACCTTCCCATGTTTCTTCTTCTTCAATATCGCGATAAATTCTATTTTCGATAAATATTCTCTCCAGTGAAGAGAAATGCCATTGTTCTTCCAGCTCATTCAACTGGATTTCCAATTCCTTTCTAAGTAGTTCTACAGTATGACTTGTCGAGTGTTTTAAAGCTTCAGAAACTCCGATAAAAATGGGCTTGTTTTGTTGAATAATACAGCACAATGGAGAAATTGAAACTTCGCAATTAGTAAATGCATACAAGGCATCAATTGTTTTATCCGGAGAGATACCGCTGCCTAAATAAATTAATATTTCAACTTCTTTTGCAGTATTATCTTCTATTTTTTTGATTTTAATTTTTCCTTTTTCATTGGCTTTTAAGATAGAATCAATGAGAGAGGATGTAGTGGTACCATAGGGCACTTCACTTATAACGAGGGTAGATTTATCCTGTTGTGCTATTTTTGCTCTAACTCTAACTTTTCCTCCTCGCAGTCCATCATTGTAATTAGATATATCTGCAATTCCACCGGTTAAAAAATCAGGAAATAAGCTAAAACTTCTTCCCTTTAAAACTTTTATGGAAGCATCGATAAGTTCATTAAAATTATGGGGTAGAATTTTTGTTGATAATCCAACAGCAATGCCTTCCGCTCCCTGTGCTAATAGTAAAGGAAATTTTACAGGTAGGTCAATAGGTTCTTTTCGTCTTCCATCATAAGATAATTGCCAATCGGTAGTTTTTGGATTGAAAACAACGGCAAGCGCAAATTTAGAGAGTCTGGCCTCTATATATCGAGAGGCTGCTGCACGATCACCGGTAAGTATATTACCCCAATTCCCCTGCATGTCGATCAGCAATTCTTTTTGACCCAATTGCACTAAGGCATCTGCTATACTTGCATCACCATGAGGGTGATATTGCATGGTGTGTCCAACCAAATTGGCAACTTTATTATATCTCCCATCATCTAAGTCCTTCATGGACTGCATAATACGGCGTTGAACCGGTTTAAAGCCGTCATCAATTCCAGGAACAGCACGTTCTAATATTACGTAGGAAGCATAGTCTAAAAACCAATCCTCGAACATGCCATCCACCTTAGTAATAGTGTCCTGGGATGCACTCAATTGATCGTTTTTCTCGTCGTTTATATTGTTATCTTTTTCTTCTTGCATTAGCTCATCCTTAATCCCTGCCCCCCAAAGGAAAGGAATTCAATTTTTTTCATAATTTTTAATCTGTAACCAGATCTAATTCAACTTTTAAGTTTTGAATGATAAATTTTTGTCTATCCGGTGTGTTTTTTCCCATATAAAATTCTAATAACTTGTCAATAGAAGTTTCTCTATCCATCATTACAGGGTCTAACCTGATTTCATTCCCAATAAAATGTACAAATTCGTCTGGTGAAATCTCTCCTAAGCCTTTAAATCGTGTTATTTCTGGCTTTCCCTTTAGTCTTTCTATAGCATCTTGTTTCTCCTGTGCCGAATAGCAGTAAAATGTTTCTTTTTTATCTCTAACTCTAAACAAGGGAGTTTCCAAAATATATAAATGTCCTTCCTTAATAACTTCAGGGAAAAATTGTAAAAAAAAGGTAATTAATAACAACCTAATATGCATACCGTCAACATCAGCGTCAGTGGCGATAACAACGTTATTGTATCGTAAATTTTCAATCCCATTTTCAATGTTAAGTGCAGCCTGAAGCAAGTTAAATTCTTCATTTTCATAGACTATTTTTTTTGATAATCCATAAGAGTTTAAAGGCTTACCCTTTAAACTAAAAACTGCCTGTGTATTTACATTTCTTGATTTGGTGATAGAACCACTCGCAGAATCTCCCTCGGTTATAAATAAGGTACTTTCCAAACGATTTTCTTTTTTCATATCGCCCATGTGCACCCTGCAATCTCTCAGTTTTTTATTGTGTAAATTAGCCTTTTTTGCCCTCTCTCTTGCAATTTTACGAATACCTGACAGTTCTTTTCGTTCCTTTTCGGCTTGTAATATTTTTCTTTGAATTTTTTCAGCGACATCTGTATGACGATGAAAATAATTGTCTAACCGACGTTTGATGAAATCATTTATAAAAGTACGTACGGTAGGTAAACCACCACCAATTTCTGTAGATCCCAATTTGGTTTTGGTTTGGCTTTCAAACACAGGTTCCATTACTTTGATACTAATAGCAGTAACTATAGACTTTCTTATGTCGGAAGAATCATAATTCTTTCCAAAATATTCACGAATTGTCTTTACAATAGCCTCTCTATAAGCATTTTGATGGGTACCTCCCTGAGTAGTATGTTGTCCGTTAACAAATGAATGGAACTCCTCGCTATATTGCGATTTACTATACGTGAGCGCAATTTCTATATCATCCTCCATCAAGTGAATTATGGGAAAGAGTTTAGATTCCTCTGCTATATTTTCATCTAACAGATCTTTCAATCCATTTTCCGAAAAATACTTTTCGCCATTGAATATGATCGTTAAACCAGTGTTTAGATACACATAATTCTTAATCATTTTAACAACGTACTCATTTCTAAATTTATAATGAGGGAAAATACTGCTGTCTGGAAGAAAAGTTACTTTTGTTCCTTTTCTAGAGGCCGAAGCTTCTATAGCCAGATCATTAACTAAGTTACCTTTTTCAAACTCTGCGACCTTCGTTTGGCTATCTCTTACAGATTGTACTCTAAAAAAAGATGAAAGCGCATTTACAGCTTTTGTACCAACACCGTTTAATCCTACAGATTTTTTAAAGGCTTTAGAATCGTATTTACCACCTGTATTCATTTTAGATACAACATCAACCACTTTGCCAAGAGGTATTCCTCTGCCGTAATCTCTTATCATTACCCGATCATCCTTTACAGAAATTTCAATGGTTTTTCCGGCGCCCATAACATATTCATCGATCGAATTATCGAGGACTTCTTTGATTAAAATATAGATACCATCATCAGGGGATGAACCGTCACCCAGCTTACCAATATACATTCCAGGTCGCATCCGTATATGTTCTTTCCAATCAAGCGAACGTATATTATCCTCTGTATATTTTACTTCTTTTGCCATGAAATATTTTGAATATCTTATTGCTAAAATACTATTTAGACTGAAAAAATAAAATTACCTTATTAATTAGTTATCAACAAGAAATTAATGCAAAAAAAAAGATAGAAATGTAAGAAATATTAAAAACGAAGAATAATCTGTTTTTTAATTGATAAAAGAAGAATTGATAGTTATTATATTTCGCTATTTTTACGAAAGCAAAAATTTATAAATGATCAAAAAGCAGATACCGAACCTTTTTACATTGTTAAATTTATTATCAGGTGTCATAGCTGTTATTATGGCCGCAACTGATAATCTTATAGAAGCGGCATTCTTTGTTTTTTTAGGAATATTTTTCGATTTTTTTGATGGTTTTTTTGCTCGAAAATTCAATGTAACAGGAGAGTTTGGTAAGCAGCTGGATTCACTTGCAGATATGGTTACTTCTGGAGTTGCGCCTGGAATTATAATGTTTCAATTAATTCTATTTGCTGCTAAAGAAAGATATTTCATGGATCTTTCCTGTGAAATAGGTAATTGGGGGAGTTTCGATGAATCAAAATTCTATTTGCTGCCACTGATAGGACTATTAATACCATTATCCTCGGCTTATCGACTCGCAAAATTTAATCTTGATGAACGGCAGACAAGTTCTTTTATCGGATTACCAACACCGGCTCTCGCGATATTTATACTGTCTCTACCTTTAATTATTGAATATTCCGGTTATCAAATTCTAATTAATATATTACAAAACACATATGTGTTAATTTTTATAACATTAATCGGAAGCTTTCTCTTAAATGCTGAAATTCCATTATTCTCATTAAAATTTAAAAATTATCAACTGGCTGATAATAAAGTACGTTATACATTTTTATTTATTTCTATACTTTTATTCTCGATATTTAAGATAGTTGGCATTCCTCTGGTAATAATTCTCTATGTTTTTATTTCTGTGGCGGATAATATGAGGGCAAAAAAATAAAGCATATTAATTAATATGCTTTATCTAATTTATTTGTGAATTGATCTTACTTCGCTTTATAAGTAAAATGCTGACCTCCAACACTGGCTTCAAACATTAAACCACCGAGAGGTTGAGTGAACACGGCTACACCATTTACATAGGCCACATCCAGAGAAACTCCAGGCTTAATTGCTACAGCCGAAACTTGTGCATCAAACTTTAATCTACCGTTGACAAAGTGTTTGTATGCTTTTTTATTTTCAAAAAATATTATTTCGCTATATTGCTGTCCTCCAGCTTGTAAACCTACTGAAGCTTGTTTTAAAGTTGAAGAACCACTTACTTCATGATTTTCATAAACGATACCTTTTCCGCCGGCACCTCCAAGTACCAGACCGGCTTTTGTTACCTTAGGAAAAACAACGTATCCATAAGCACTTTTATGATAGGATTCAATACCAGAATTTGTTTCCACCATCTTATCCAGAGCTTTTTTCGAATCTTCAGTAAGTTCAGGTTGCCATCCACCTACTTGGGCGTTTAAGTTGAAGGAAATACTTAATCCCAAGAATAATATTAATAATTGTAGTTTTTTTAAATGTAATGAGTTCATTTTTTTTTTATTTGAGTTATTGCTAAAAAATTATGCTTGCAAAAATACGAAAATAACATATTAGAATAAATTCTCAATCAAAAAATAATTGACTTTAAATACAATTTTTTCAAGCTTTTCATGTTATTAGGTTGTTATATTAAAATATGATATAAATTCTCTCCCTGTTTTTATCATTCAATAATTTATTTCGATTTAATTAAATCATAATTGTTATGAAAACAGAAATACGTAAATATCTCTCCTTAATTTTTATATTTAGCTTTGTTCTGTCTTATTCACAGACCACAGTGCCTTTTGCAAAAAGATACGAGACTCAAGGTATTAATGGAGATTTGACCATTATAGGTAACTCCAATGTAGGGGAGAGTGCTACTATTCCTTATAATGGTGATACGCAGAACAACTTTATCGATATGGTTCATATTGATATCGATAATAGTACTGCGACATACAATTCAAGTAGTGCCGACTTTACAACCAACAGATGTAACAGAATAGTTTATGCGGGCTTATACTGGGGGTCTATGAGGTTTCCGACAGACTCTGTTCCGACCGAAGTGAAATTCAGAGTACCAGGTGGTTCTTATCAGGATATAGTTGCAGATGCATCATTAGATAGAATCCACTATAAGGACGTAACCGGCTTGGTAAATACAACTTCAAATCCTTCAGGAAATTATTTCGTTGCAAATATTAGCTCACAAGAAGGCAGAAACAATTCTGCAGGATGGTCTTTGGTTATTGTTTATGAAGATCCAACAGAAAACAGAAAATATATATCCACTTTTGATGGATTTTCAGCGGTTAGAAATTCGCCTAATAATGTAGTCGACTTCAGCTATTCAGGCTTTGTAACCCCTCCAGCCGGAGCGGTTGAAGGTAGAGTAGGAGTTGCCGCTTTAGAAGGAGATCTGGGATGGGTTGGTGATCAAATGCTGTTTAAATCAGATGGCAACGCTACTTTTACCGCCCTGTATGACGCCGAAACACCAGTTAATAATTTCTTTAATAGTAAAATAACTGTGGACGGTGCTCAGGTAACAAATAGAAATTTAAATAGTACGAATACTTTAGGTTGGGATCAAAAACTATTAAATTTAACCGACCTAAACCCGGGGAATAGCCTCATTGGAAACAATGAAACAGGGGCAACAGTTAGAGTAACCAATAATGTCGGAGGAGATCATATTTACACGTTTTTAAACACTTTTGCTGTAAATATTATAGAACCAACGTTAAAGGTATTGACTAGTGTTGAAGATACTTCTGGAAATCAAATTACACATTCTTCACCGGTACCTCTTGGTGCAACGGTTTGGTACAATATTAATTTCCAGAATGTGGGAACTGACAACGCACAAAACACCTATATTTTAAATGTATTGCCATTCAATGTTACCTATGATGAAAGTTCATTAGATCTGCCAGCGGGTGTAACATCTACATATAATCCGGCTAATAGAGAGCTTCGATTTGATATTGACGCTTCTTTAGTAGAAAGAGGATCTGTTTCAACTTCACATGATATTAGATATCAGGTAACGGCGTCAGATCAGTGTTTTGATTATTCAGATGCATGTACAAACCTATTAGAAAATAGTATCTTATCTTATTACGATGGCGAAACCTCAGGTCAAAATATATCGGGGCAACCAGGTTTAAATGGCGTCAATGGATGTGGTTTAGGAAATGAAGGATCAATGGATCTGTTTGTAGATACTAGCTCTTGTTCTTTTGATTCAGAATTATTTATATGTAACGACACACTTACCTTTGAAGGTGATAATGGTTATGACACTTATATATGGACAAATGAACTTGGAGATGTAATTAGCAATACCAAGGAAGTGACTGTTAATGGATCCGGAGTTTATACAGCTACACAACGCCGAACAGGGTGTACGGAGACAATTAGAGTAGTAACAGTATTAGGATTAGATGTTACGGTCACTCCTGTAGAAGCTTTATGTAAAGATAGTAATGGATCGGTTGATATTACAGTGAATGAAACATCGGCTTCATTTTCGTACGAACTTAGTCAGGGATCCAATGTGATCTCCACCGTAACTGATAAAACATCTAATACCCATACTTTTTCTAATTTACCAATTGGAGATTACACGGTAAGAACAACTAATGCCGATGGATGTTTTGACATTTCTACATTTACGATTACGGAACCAACATTGTTAGTAGCAACTTCTAATTTATTGGAAAATGTAGCCATATGTAATGGATCCATAATTAACGGTAGCGTACAAGCGTTTGGTACTGGCGGAATTCCTCCATACGATTACAGTATTGATGGTGGGACCACCTATCAAACGGAAGATACATTCTTTGTAAGTACCGAAAGAACATATGATATTTTGGTAAGAGATGCCAATGGATGTGTTAAACCAACCAGTGTTGCTGTTGGGTTCGAAGAAGAAATTGTCTATGAGGTAACCAAGGAAGACATTATTTGTGTCGGTGATAAAGACGGTAGAATAAATATTGATATAACCAATGACCAAAGCTATACTGTTACTTGTAGTTTAGATGGAATTAACTATCAAAACACAACTTCATTCACTGGTTTAGGTAAAGGTACCTATGAACTGTGGATTAAGAAGGAAAAAGGTTCAGTGGTGTGTGAGACTGCCAAAACCATAGAAATAGAGCAGTTAATTGACTTGCAGTTAAGTGCCACTACAGATTTTTCATGTGATAACGGAGGAAATATGATTCTAGCAGAAGTAGATCCGATATATGTAAATGATGTAACCTATTATTTGGATGGTAATGATACAGGCAATACATCCGGTATTTTTGAAAATGTAAGCAAAGGATCTCATGATGTAACCGTAAAACACAACGAATACAATTGTTCTGATGAACCTGTAGTTCTACAAGTAGAAGATTATACTCCTCTGGTGTTTAATGTTATAAATACAAATTTAAATGAATATACAGTAGAGGCCAGTGGTGGAAGGAAAAATTATGAGTATAGCTTTGATAGTGATGATGATTACGGAACCGACAATATTCTAAATATTGTTCGTACAAAAGAGTATAAATTTTATGTTCGTGATGAAAAAGGTTGTATAAGTGAGCAAACGATGCTATTAGAGGTCTTGGATATAGAGATTCCGGATTTCTTTACACCGGAAGGCGACGGTATTAACGATACATGGTATCCAATAAATATAGTCCAGTATCCGAATATTAATGTCAAGATTTTTGATAGATACCAAAGAATAATTGCAAGCTATCAGGGTGTTCAATACTCTTGGGATGGTAATTATGATAGTAAGAAGCTACCGAGTGGTGATTACTGGTACGTGATCAAGCTGAATTCATCGGAAGACAACAGAGAATTTAAAGGAAATTTCACTTTAGTTAGATAATATTGATATGAAAAAAATAATTATTATAGCTATGTTATTGCTTTCAATCATGTTGAAAGCTCAGGAGTTCAAATTGGCTCCATATTCGCAATATTTGGTTGAAAATCCATTTGTGATATCTCCGGCCTATGCAGGCTTCAGTGATGTTCAAAGATTAAGATTAAGTGGTGTTTTTCAATGGGTTGGCCTGGCTGATGCTCCTAGTACACAAACATTATCATACGATGCACCAGTCTTGGATAGATCAGGAGTTGGGGGGATATTGTACAATGACAGAAATGGGAATACATCCCAAATAGGGGGGCAGTTTAGTATTGCTCATCATTTAACAATTAATGATAGTAATGAGCAGTACCTTTCTTTTGGATTATCGTATAAATTCGTTCAATTTAAAATAGATGTTTCGGATTTTGACAATCCAAATGATGATCCAAACATTGGATCTGATATATCTTCTTTTAACTCAAATTTTGAGGCGGCTGTATTATATAATATTGGCCAGTATTACTTTAGTTTTAATGCGTCCAATATTTTAAACAAAAGTTTAAAAGCATTTGACGATTCTGAGCCACAGAAATTGAGAAACTATTACATATATACAGGATATGTTTTTTTACTTAACGATGGTGTTATTGAACTAGAACCCTCTGTTTATTTTAAATATTATGAAAGTGACAGTCGTTCTATGTCAGACATTAATTTTAAAGCGAAGAAAATAACGGACGATGGATATTATTGGATTGGCCTTAGTACAAGGTTTATCAATGATCAAAGTTTTACTCCTTCAGCGGTTGTACCGATGTTAGGACTAAAAAAGAGTAAATTCTATGTAGGATTTGCATATCAATACAATATTAATGAAGCCTCTGAGTTAAATCATGCAGGGACATACTTGTTAACTCTGGGTTACGATTTTAATTCAAAAAGAGGATCAAGATGGTAGTATACATGGGTAATGAGACTAATAAATAAATAAAAGGGTTATGAAAAAAGGAAAAATTATTTTGTATCTATTGCTGCTTGTGATATTGAGTTTTTCGACCTATGGTCAAGAATCAAAACAAGCCGTTAATAAGATCGAATTTGAAAAATTACCTACTAAGGTAAAGAAGCAGGTTAACTCACTGAAGGGTTTCAAAATTTCAAGTGCATCTTATGTAATTGAAAATAATGTAAAAGTTTATAAGGTGGTTTTAATTGATGGAGATTCAACTTTTGACGTAAAGATGGATAAAAACGGAAATATAGTAGGAAGAGAAGAAGATTACTTATAAAAAGTTAGAATTTGATTGTTAGGCCTTAACTTCGTGAGCTTTTTTTCGTTGTTAAGGCTTTTTTTTATACTTTTCTTTCCTTTAATTCAAAACTTTCCCCTAAATAAACTTTTCGAACCATTTCATCTTCTGCCAGTTCCTTTGGAGTGCCTTCCTTTAATATACCTCCCTCAAACATCAGATAAGTTTTGTCGGTAATCGTAAGAGTAGCATGAACATCATGATCGGTTATAAGAATACCTATATTCCTGTCTTTGAGGTGTGCAACAATATTTTGTATATCTTCCACAGCAATCGGATCAACACCGGCAAATGGCTCATCCAATAAAATAAATTTTGGATCGGAAGCCAAAGCTCTTGCTATTTCCGTTCTTCGTCTTTCTCCACCTGAGAGTAAATCGCCACGATTCTTTCTTACATGGCCTAACCCAAATTCTTCAATAAGCGATTCTAATTTCTTTTTCTGTTCATTTTGTGATAAATCTGTGAATTGTAAGATAGACATTATATTATCCTCTACCGATAACTTTCTAAAAACAGATGCTTCCTGGGCCAAATACCCTACACCTTTTTGAGCTCGTTTATACATGGAATCACCCGTGATATTTTTTTCATCCAAATAGATCGTACCATTATTTGGTTTTATCATACCAACAATCATATAGAACGAAGTGGTCTTTCCAGCACCATTTGGCCCCAACAAACCGATTATTTCACCTTGTTCAACTTGTAACGAAATACCTTTGACAACTTTTTTGTTTCCATATATTTTCGTTATGTTCTCTGCTCTTAATATCATTATCTTACTTGTTTAACAATTTTTAAATTTATTATATCGTCCTTTCTGCTTAAGAAATAAAAGGATAATTTTCAAGTTTTTCCATTTAGATAGAATCTAAGATTTGCTTTTTTGCACTTTAGTGTTTTCTTTATCTTTTTCTTTTTCCTGTTTGCGAATAATTACTTTAGATATTTTTATGCTTACTTCGTATAGTACTATCATTGGTATGGCCACAATTACCTGACTAATTATATCCGGAGGGGTTATTATTGCCGCCAAAATTAGCACTAAAACGAGCGCATATTTTCTATATTTTTTTAAGAATTCAGGTGTCACCAACCCTAATTTAGTTAAAAAATAGATGATTATTGGTAACTCAAATATTAACCCGGCCGAAAGACAAGAAGCTTTTAAAAGACCCGTATAAGAATTCAGGTCAAAATTATTCTTTACTTCATCTGCAACTCTATAACTACCTAAAAAATTGACTGACAATGGGGTGATTACATAATAACCAAAGAGAATTCCAATAAAAAAGAGAAGTGAGGAAACTATTATAAAACTTTGTGCATTCTTTTTCTCATTATCATAGAGAGCAGGTTTTAAGAATTTCCATACTTCATAAATAATATAGGGAAAGGCAAAAATGAATCCAAAGAAAATTGAGGTCCAAATATGAGTTGAAAATTGCCCCGCAACAGTCCTGCTTTGTACAATAAAAGGAATTTCATCGATGCACAGACCATTTGTCCCCAAAGCTTGTGAAACAGAGCATAAGAATCGATATGTAACGAATGAAGGGTCCTTCGGTGCTAATATAATTGTATTGAAAATAAAGTCTTTCATCATAAAAGCAACCATCCCAAATGCAACAATGGCTAAGGAAGATCTTATCAATGTCCACCTTAAAATTTCGAGATGGTTTAAAAATGACATTTCATTTTGTTTTTCGCTCATAATTTTTTTAATCTGAAATTATCAAATAATACCTTCTTTAATTAAGTCGTGAAAATGAACAACTCCAATAAATTTGTCTTTCTCGGTAACTAATATTTGTGTGATATTATTATTTTTCATTATTTCTAAAGCACTTATGGCCATTTCACTTTCAATTATAGTTATGGGATTCTCACTCATAATGTCTCTTGCACTCAGCTTGTTGATATCTTCATTTTTTTCCAACATTCTCCTAATGTCACCATCTGTAATTATACCTACTATTTTATCATTTTCCATAACGGCTGTTGTGCCCAGTCTTTTTTCCGATATCTCAATGATTACATCCTTTATGGAAGAATCCATATTAACTTTAGGTATCTCATTTTTTGAAACAAGATCTCTTACTCGTAAATATAATTTCTTACCCAGAGTTCCTCCTGGGTGATACTTAGCAAAATCCTTTGAGGAAAAATCATTCATTTCCAGTAAGCAAACTGCCAGCGCATCTCCAATTACCATTTGAGCGGTAGTGCTGCTTGTAGGGGCTAAATTATTTGGACATGCTTCCTTTTCAACATATGTATTTAAAATAAAATCCGCATTTTGAGCCAAATAGGAATCAATATTACCTGTAATAGCGGCAATCTTATTACCATAATTCTTGATCAATGGAATTAGCACTTTTATTTCAGGTGTATTTCCGCTTTTGGAGATGCAAATAACTAGGTCATCTTTAAGTATATTTCCCAGATCTCCATGAATTGCATCGGCGGCATGCATAAATATTGAAGGAGTTCCGGTCGAATTAAAAGTAGCGACAATCTTACTGCCAACAATTGCACTTTTCCCTATCCCGGTTACGATGACCCTGCCTTTTGAATTATGTATAGTTCTAACCGTATTTTCAAACCCTCTATCTACTAAGTTTATCAAATTTTTAATAGCTTCAGCTTCAATATTTATTGTTTTTTTTGCTGTTGCAATTATATCTTTTGAATTTTTCAAATCTTTTTTGTTTTAATAAATAAATTGTATATTTAAATACTTAAAAATTAATCTACAATTAAGTTTCAAAAGTAAATATATTACTTATAGTCATATCTTTGCAAAAATATTCAAAATTAGAGAAATAAGAGGATGAAAGTGACAAAATTTGATCTCCAGAATAATTTAAAAAAATATTTCGGATTTAATAAATTTAAAGGCTTACAGGAGAAGGCGATTGAAAATATTATAGATGGCAATGATACCTTTGTAATTATGCCAACCGGAGGAGGTAAATCTTTAATTTATCAATTACCGGCATTAATTTTGGAAGGCACAGCTATAGTTGTTTCCCCCTTAATTGCTTTAATGAAAAATCAGGTGGATGCACTGAGAGGAATATCTACAGATCATGGAGTGGCTCATGTGTTGAACTCATCATTAAACAAAGGTGAAATTGCAAAAGTTAAAAGTGATATTGAAAATGGAATTACTAAATTACTTTATGTTGCGCCGGAATCTTTAACTAAAGAGGAATATATTGATTTTTTTAAAAATCAAAAGATCTCTTTTTTTGCAATTGATGAGGCGCATTGTATTTCGGAATGGGGACATGACTTTCGCCCTGATTATAGAAATCTAAAAAATATAATTGAAAGAATAGGAAATTTTGCAATAATTGGATTGACTGCTACGGCAACAGAGAAGGTACAGGAAGATATTTTAAAAAACTTGGGAATATCTCATGCAAAAACCTTTAAAGCTTCTTTTAATAGAGGTAATCTTTTCTATGAAGTTCGCCCCAAAACTAAGGATGTAGATAAGGATATTATTAAGTTTGTTAGAAAGTATAACGGTAAATCAGGAATTATTTATTGTCTAAGCAGAAAGAAGGTGGAAGAAATTGCACAAGTACTGCAGGTCAATGGCATTAAGGCGGTGCCTTATCATGCCGGCTTGGACGCTAAGACAAGGGCTCGTCATCAGGATATGTTTTTAATGGAAGATATTGATGTAGTAGTAGCGACCATAGCGTTTGGTATGGGTATTGACAAGCCAGATGTTCGATTCGTAATTCATCATGATATACCTAAAAGTTTAGAAAGTTATTACCAGGAAACCGGAAGGGCCGGAAGAGACGGAGGGGAGGGGTATTGTTTGGCATTTTATGCATATAAGGATATAGAAAAATTGGAGAAATTTTTATCTGGAAAACCAATTGCAGAACAGGAAATAGGGAATGCATTACTGCAAGAGGTAGTTGCCTTTGCAGAAACCTCAATTTCAAGACGTAAATTCTTATTGCATTATTTTGGTGAAGAATTTGATGATGTGAACGGAGAAGGGGCCGATATGGATGATAACGTAAGAAATCCTAAAAAAAGAACTGAATCAAAAGATGAAGTTAAAATTCTCTTAGAGACAGTTAGAAGCACGAAAGAGGAATATAAATCAAAGGAAATTATAAATACCTTAATTGGCAAAGAAAATGCATTGCTCCTTTCTCATAAGACTAATAAACAGTCTTTTTTTGGATCAGGTAAACATAAAGAAGCCAAATATTGGATGGCCCTGATTAGACAGGTTTTTGTAACCAATCTGTTGTATAAAGAAATTGAACAATACGGCGTTTTAAAACTTACAGATAAGGGTAAGGAGTTCATAGAAAATCCAACCTCTTTCATGATGTCCGAAGATCATGAGTATTTGGATGACGGAGATTCGAATATCATTACGAACGTAAAAGGTTCCGGTGGTACTACGGATGAGAAATTAATGAGCATGCTTAAGGATTTACGAAAAAGTGTCAGTAAAAAGCTCGGAGTACCTCCATTCGTTGTTTTTCAAGATCCATCATTAGAAGATATGACATTGAAATATCCTATTATAATTGAAGAGCTTGCAAATATACATGGTGTTGGTGATGGAAAGGCAAAAAAATACGGAAATAAATTTGTAGAAATGATTTCTAATTATGTGGAAGAGAATGATATAACAAGACCTGATGATTTAATTGTAAAGAGCACAGGAGTTAATTCCGGATTAAAATTATTTATTATTCAAAATACAGATAAGAAAATACCTTTGGAAGACCTGGCAAAATCTAAAGGGTTGGAAATGCAGGAACTAATTAAGGCAATGGAGCAAATTGTATATTCGGGGACAAAGATAAATATTGACTATTATTTGCAAGATTTGCTGGATGAGGACCAGCAAGAGGAAATTCATGATTATTTTATGGAAGCCGAAACCGACAAGATACAAGACGCTTTAGATGAGTTTGATGGTGATTATGATGATGACGAGTTGCGTCTTATGCGCATACAATTTATTAGTGCAGTGGCTAATTGATATCTTACAAACTAATAAATGCCACTAAGAACCCAAGTATAATTGCAATAAATTTTTTAAAATTAAATTGATGATTTTCAGAACTTTCAAATAGTATTGCTGTTGAAATATGTAAGAAAATCCCAATTATTACAGCGTTTATCTGTGTTTCATATTCGATGAGAACACCTACTTTATTCCCTAATAATGAACCAAGCGGGCTCATTAATGCAAAGAATAAAATAAACATATAGACTAATGTTTTTGGTAAACTTGATTTTTGTAAAAAAACCACCAATACAATAGTAACAGGTATTTTATGGATGACTATTGCCCAAAGTAATTCTTGATTAGAACTAAAGCCTAAAGGTATACCCTCTAAAAAGGCATGAAGACTTAAACTTATAAAAATTAGCCAGGGTATTTTAATTGCAAAGTCATGCGAATGAACGTGACCATGTTCCGCTCCTTTTGAAAAGAATTCCAGTCCTGTTTGTAATAATATTCCAACTAAAATAAATAATCCAATGTGTTTTTTTTGAGTTTCAAAAACTTCAGGAAGTAAATGCAAAACAGTTATAGAAAGCAAGTAAGCACCACTAAAGGATAAAAATAATCGTAATAATTTGGTTTTTGGATTTAATATAAGGCCAAATCCAAATCCAATTAAAACGGAAATAAACAGGGTTAAATAAATCATTGTAAAATTAGAATAAGTCTATCAGAAGTAATTTTATCGAATGCCTTGAGATCATAAGTTCCGAATAGATGTTTTATATTTAGCTTCGCTTCTATAGCAAATTCTTTTGCTTTTTCTAAGGTCAAACAGTGTACTTTTTCCATATAATTATGATCTTTATTTTCGGCATTGAACGAAATATTTTTTATTAAAAATTCACCTTGAATATATCTTTTCACATGAAATTGTATTCCACCTTTCTCAAAAACCTCTTCTCTTTTAAGATTACTTTTAATCTTTTCTATGTTTAAAAAATCTATAACTACATGCCCATCAGATTCAATTGCATTTTTAAAATTTTTCAGGACGTCAATATTAGAGCGGTCTTCATCAAAATAACCAAAACTAGTAAAAAGATTAAAAATGGCCTTGTACTTTTTGCTGATTACATGACGCATATCATGTACCCTAAATTGCAATGTTTTGTTCTCAAAGCGTTTAGCAAAATCAATACTGTTTTTTGACAGATCAGCTCCAACAACATCAAATCCTTGAGAATTTAAAAAAACAGAATGCCTACCCTTTCCGCAGGGTAAATCCAAAATTCGATTGCCTTTTTCTAATTCTAAAAAGAGAATCAAATTCTTCATAAAAAACTCAGCTTCATCATCATCTCTATGATCATAAAGAATATGATAGTACTTTGTATCAAACCAATGTTCAAACCAATCAGCAGTTTTATCCATAATTAAATGTTCGAGCAAATGTATAAAAATAGCTTAGATTATCAAGTGGTTATTTTAGTAGCTTAGTGTATTTTTGTTATATGGAAGAAAATATAGACATGGTTGCAAAAACCCAATTTGGTTTTGAACAGGTTTTAGGGAGAGAATTACGTCATTTAGGTGCACAACAGATTAGGGAAGGTGTTAGAAATGTGCAGTTTAAAGGAGATAAAGGGTTTATGTATAAGGCAAATTTGGCTTTAAGGACTGCAATAAAAATACTTGTACCAATCTATACCTTTCATGTTAATGATGAATTTGACCTTTATAAAAAATTGAAAGTGTTTAAATGGGAAGATTATTTAGACCAAACAAAGACCTTTGCCATAAATTCGGTAATTAATTCTGACAATTTTAATAATTCTCTATATGTTTCTTTAAAGAGTAAAGACGCTATTGTAGACTATTTTAGAGAGAAAACAGGTCTTAGGCCCAGTGTTGATCTAAAACATCCTGATATACTTTTTAATGTTCATATTCAAAAAAATACATGTACTGTATCTCTGGATAGTTCAGGAGAATCACTGCATAAACGTGGATATAAAAGTGATACAAATATAGCACCTATCA
>Ga0209013_10000584_pt1 | contig 33027 bp, 30 predicted proteins | sample Cruoilmetagenom2_FD_187291 | JGI IMG/M metagenome (GOLD analysis project Ga0209013, IMG submission 187291) | Oil polluted marine microbial communities from Coal Oil Point, Santa Barbara, California, USA - Sample 2 (SPAdes) (version 2) | ecosystem: Environmental > Aquatic > Marine > Oil seeps ...
GCTTTCGACAGATCGATGATGCGGCCTTTGATGTAAGGGCCGCGGTCGTTGATGCGGACGACAACCGAGCGGCCGTTATGCTTGTTGGTTACGCGGACGCGGGTGCCGAAGGGCAGCGTCTTGTGAGCGGCGGTCATGGCTTTCGGGTTGAACCAACCGCCGGAAGCCACGCGCTGGGGCTGCCAGTAGAATGACGCCTTGCCGTAGAGCTTGCCGCCCGACTTGCCGTAACTCTTTTTCGAGCTTTTCTTCGTGTAGCTTTTTTTACCCTTGCTGTAGGTTTTCTTGGAGTAGCTCTTCTTGGAGTTTGTCTTCTTCGTATAGCTCTTTTTGCTGCTGTACGTTTTCTTCTTGGAAGCTCTGGTCTTGACCGTTTTGTAGCTATTGCCATTGCAGGCATAGCTTGGTCCGTTGCAACTCCAGGAGCCAGAGGCGGCTTGGGCTGTGAATGTTCCAAAGGTCAATAAGGCAACGATTGAGAAAATGATCGTGCGCATCTACTTCTCCCTGCACAGGCGGCAGTGCTGCGGCGCAACATTCCAAATGTCACCGAACAGAACATTCGATAACTGTAGGAATTTGCCTTTTTGGCGCTTGGACCGCCCGTCCGACGGGTCCCTGAATTAAGATGCCAACGCAACATAATGCCAGAACGGTGTCTGCCGACTAACTAATCAGGAATGCATGACGCGAACTGCGACTAGCTTTCCTTTCTGGCGGCGGCGAAGTCACACCCGAAGCAGGATGACGTCAAGCTTTCAGATTGTGATGTTTGTTTCAATCGGCTCCAGTGGGCGCTGAAATCAATGAGCTTTTCGCTATGCGTCGTGAGCGGACTGTGACCGCAGGTCGCAGCGTCTTCTCGCAGTTGCGAAGCAGATGGACTGGTTTTGCTGAGTTCGCTCCCAAAGCCGTCGGTCTACCGCGCTGGACTGCGGAGAGGTTACTTGGCTTGCTGGTGGTGCCCTCAATCCATGCTGGTGTCCTTCATTAAAATAAGTTAGCTGCGCTAATTACTGCCGTTGAGGGCGGTGCACAGAAGGATGATTGGGAGAGCGGCTGAGATCGATACGAAGAGGGAGGAAGTCAGTGCGTCCGTCACCTTCACCGAGGCACTCGGCGTTTGGTTGAAGATCGGGTTGTTGTCGTTTGGGGGACCGGCGGCGCAGATCGCGCTGATGCACCGGGTGCTGGTCGATGAGCGACGTTGGCTTGCTGAGCGGCAATTCTTGAGCGCCCTCAATTTCTGCATGCTGCTGCCTGGTCCCGAGGCGATGCAACTGGCAACTTACGCCGGCTGGCGTATGCATGGGGTCAGGGGCGGATTGGCAGCGGGACTTCTGTTCGTGATGCCTGGGGCGATTTTGATGCTTGCCCTGTCAGTAATATACGCGTTCTACGGGCAGCTTCCGGCGATGGAGGTCTTGTTTCTGGGTGTCAAGGCGGCGGTCCTGGCGATCGTACTTGAGGCTTTGATCCGGGTCGCGCGACGCGCGTTGCAAACAAAAGAGCATTGGCTGTTGGCCGGGCTGTCGTTTGCGGCGCTGTTTTTCTTCAATGTGCCGTTTCCCGTGGTCGTCCTTGCGGCAGCGATGATCGGCGTTGTTTCATCGTGGCGATCTGGGGAGGGCGTAGCAGCGTTGGCGCCAGAGGGCGCGATGTCTATGCCCGCGACCGCGCCGCCGCGAACGCTTGTTACGGTCGTGACTTGGTTGGCGATCTGGTTGGGGCCGCTGGCGGTCTTATGGATTGTGCTCGGCGATGATCACATGCTGGTGAAACTGGGGCTGTTCTTTTCGAAGCTCGCTGTGGTTACGTTTGGTGGGGCTTACGCGGTGCTGGCCTATATGGCGCAGGAGGTGGTTCAGGGGTACGGCTGGCTCACCGCGGGCGAGATGCTGGATGGTTTGGGCCTCGCTGAAACCACGCTTGGGCCGCTTATTCTCGTGACGGAATTCGTTGGGTTTCTGGCGGCCTATCGCGAGGCCGGCGGTGCGTCGCTCCTGATGGGGATCGCGGGCGCCGCGGTTGCGTTATGGGCGACCTTTACGCCCTGTTTCCTTTGGATTTTCGCGGGCGCACCGTACGTCGAGCAGTTGCAGCATGCGGTGCGTTTGAGAGCAGCTTTGGCGGCGGTCACGGCCGCTGTGGTTGGTGTCATCTTAAATCTGAGCTTGTGGTTTGGTCTGCGGGTGCTGTTTGGACAGTTCGGGCGAATTGAAATCGGTCCGGTCACGCTCGACGTACCGATACTTCAATCACTCGACTGGCGAGCAGCCGTTCTTTCCATTCTTGCTGGGGTTGCCTTGTTCCGATTCAAAGCTGGTGTCATTGTGACACTTATGATTTGCGCGGCGGCGTCCTTCGCACTGTCAAATTGAGGCAGAGTGCCGCGTATTTAGAGGAGTTGTGGTGATGAATAATACTGTTGCTCTTGCAGCGGCGGTAGGTGTGTTGGCAATAGCGGCTGTTCCTTCGGACCCGGCTGTGGCCCGCATTGCTTGCAAGAATGGCTATCAGACTGTTGAAGGCCAACGGATGGCGACGCCCTTTTGCCAAGACAACTATCTGGCTCAAGTTGCTAGGGAATACGGCACGCGGGTGAGCGCTCGGGAGATCCGTAACAACCCCAACACGAAGCGCGAAGTTTGCCAATTTGTCGGCCAAGATATTAGGGTGCGGAGCAATTGTGAGACTATCACGCCGCAAGGTCGTGGCGGCGCGTTCTAAACGTTCGCAGCTGTTCTGACGGGGGCAGAATACATCGTGTATTCAGCCCCTCACTCGTGCGTTTCGCGTGAACTAATCAAGTGCGGACGCTTGTCAGTCTTGCCTTGCGGATCCTTGCAGCGAGGCAGGGTCGAGATTCGGCGTGACCTCTGTGGCGTCCTGTGGCCGGCGGACGCGTCCGTCGAACTGAGCGCCTTCAGAAATCGCCAGCTTTTGATGGAAAATATCGCCATCAACACGTGCAGTCGGCATCAGTGAGACCGATGCACCCTTCAAGGCTCCCTGGATCTCGCCTTCGATCTTGATCAGGTTGGCGGTTACGGTGCCGGTCACTTTACCGCTCGGGCCGACGATAACCTCTTGTCCGTTGATGTCGCCCTCAATGCAACCATTCACCTGCACACTGCTTTGCGAAATGACGGTGATTTTCTGTCCGACAATAGCAACGTCCTCGCCAATGACGGATACGGTGCTAGCAGTGGAGGGTGGGGATGTTGACATGTAAGCCGCGGGGTCGGCGGGCGACGGCTGCGGACTGGATTGATTGGCGGGGGTGCCGATTGGTGGCGGCGGTTGATCTTGATTGCTACGCCCGAACACGATGTCTCTCCCTCAACGATGGCTTCCCACTGTGATTGCAACATGCCCCTTCGTCGGGGCAATGTCGACCAACGTTGCCGCTTTTGGTGCAGGTTGGCGAAGCGGTGTGTCTGTGAAATCCCCGTTACAAGATGGCGCGCGGCTGCGTCTATTCAACGAATTAATCAGGCGTGCACAGAAAAAATTGTGTCAACCGCTGTGGCTTGGCGAACCGTCTGGTAAACCACGCAATATCGCTCCGTTAGTTTGGCCAGCGTTGCTCTCTGCTCGGCGGACAGATCGCCTGTTAGATTGAAGCGCAGGCGAATGGCGCGAAAGCCGACGGGGGCTTCTCGGTCGACGCCCAATGTGCCGCGAAAATCCAAATCGCCTTCGGCTGTAACGGAGCCCGAGGCGAGCGGCAGTTCGAGGGCCGTGGCCACCGCCTTGAGCGTGACACCGGCGCAGGCGACCAAGGCTTCCAGAAGCATGTCACCGGAACACGCCTCTAAGCCGTTACCGCCGGTTGCAGGGTGGAGCCCGGCTTCGACAAGAGCTTTGTGGGTTTGCAATGAGCAGCTCACACCTTCGCCCAGCCGTCCCTCGGCTTTGAGCGTTATTACCGCAGAGGCGGGTTCCATCCGGTAACGGTCTTTGAGTGGTGCTTGCAGTGCCTTCAGTTTGTCGCTGTCCATCGGAACTCCGTTAGGGATTTTTGTCTGGGATCGGTTTGGTTGGTGGGCAAGGCCCTGCGGCTCGATCTGGGTCGTTAACCCGTCGACGCTCAATTGTCATAGACGCCACGGCCCAGCAACCAAACGACTGCAATGGCGGATATTCCGCCCGCCAGGGGTAGCCAGGGCTCGATCAACGGCAGGATCATTGAGCGACCGGCAGCCAAACCCAGGCCTCGGGCGTCGGTGGAGAAGAACATTGCCCAAAACCCGATTTGGATAAAGCAAGCCGAGGCGATCAGAAACATAACCAGCAACGCAGGCCAGCGGCGTAGGCCGAGTGTTCGATAGCGCGTAAAAATGAGCGTGCCGCCGATCGTTACTGCAATGAGAGCCAATGATGCCCAACCGTAGAAGCTGAACCAGCGGCTGCCGGCGCCGAAGTAGAGAATGAGGCCGATAACCAGGAGTCCGGTGCAAAGGCTGAGCAGGTTGGCTGAATAGGTGCGGGCGGTCATGGAGTTGGCTCCTGGGTCGTCTCATTGGTCCGGCTTAGGTGCGCTGGTTAATGCTCAAACGAGGCGCGACCGTGCCGACATAGCCACAGCTTGTGAGTGATTTGCTGTCGGATTCTGAATTCAGCTTCTTGGCAGGGCGAATCCCGCTTGTCACCAGCTCAGCAACGCGCTTCGTTACCGCCCGACTGATACTCTACGAGGGCTTAGTATGACAGCTGGGGCACGTATCTTTGTTGCGCTGAACTTTATCATCCTTGGTTTGTCGTTCATCGCGACCACGGCGGTTCTGTATTACGAGTTCGGTATTGACTCGAATTTTGGTGCCAATGCCGGGACGGATTGGACTGCGCTGGCGGCGTACTATTCGCACCTTTTTGTCTTCTTTCCGACTTTCGGAATACTGGCGCTGATCGCGCTGTATGTGCCGGCCTGTATTCTCGTTGACCTGTATTGGAAGTACGTGCCGAACGGTAAAGTCCGGTTCCTGATCGGCTACATGGTTGCGATCCTGCTTGCCCTCGTCGCGGGCAGTATTCTCGGCGGCGGCGGCGACAGGCTGAAGTCGATGTTTGAAATCAAGCCTGGTGTTTTAGAGCTGGATCGGGGCGAGCCGAAGGGATGTGCACAATCTGGCGGGGCATGTCAGCGTGCGCCGGTGGTTAGTTCACTGGCTTCCGTGCGCGCAGAAGCGAAAAAGCGCGCGGGAATGTCGAAATTTGTCCGCGATTGTGCGCCGGACCCGCTGATTGGTGATCACCCCGAGCGCAATGCGAAGCGGTATTGCTTCGTGACGCGGAGTCTTGTCGATGCGGAAAACTGCTGCAAGGCGCAGGAACGGTTCTCCGCAACTTTGTCCAAGATGTATCTGGAGGATGACAACAGGGCGATCACCGGGCTAGCGCACCGCTATTTGCTGCCCTTCAAGGTGTTCTTTTTGCTGCTTGTCTTCACGATCGCAATCCTACTGGTGATCCGGCATAAAACGTTGGAAGCGCACTATGAGGCGTATTTAAACAAGCTGCAGCGCGGTGTGCTGATCGGTGCGGCTGCGATGCTGGTGTGGCCGCTGATGAACCTGGCGTTCCTGCAATCGTCGGGACTGCTCTATGGCACGGGCCATGCGAGCGTCTATCGTGATGTTTCACCAGTGATCCTGGCCGCATATGTACTGTGGGCACTGCTCTTGGTGTTCTACTTCTTCAAGTCCTACGACCAGGCCGATAGGGACTTTGAGAACGTTGGCCGAATGGCCGGTGTGGTAGGCTCTTTAGTCGCGGCGGCGAACTATCAGACAATTATCGATTACGCCGTGCGGCTCGCGGGGAGTGGCGCGACGTTCTGGACGCTGGGTGGAATTTTCCTGATCGTCCTGGTGGCGTTTTTCTTTGTCGTGCTGCAACCAAAACGAAAGCCGATGGTTGGGATAAAGATCGATAAGTGAAACCGCTGATGGCTTACGCCGCCTGAGACGTGGCGTGGGCAGCATCAATCCAGGTCTTGATTTGTTCGACGTCAGGTGGCTCGCCGTCCCGTAACATCCTCTGACCGTCCTGGGTCGCGGCGAATGCGAGGATGGCTGCTGAAAGTTCTTGCGGTTCGGCTTCCGCGATATCTTCGCTGAAGCGGTATCCCGCACCGACCAGCAGTTTCGATTGCGTAACACGTAGGCCTGGGATCGAAAGCATCAAGCGTGCTTCATCCTGCCAACGGCTCACCGTGGATTCCGTGATGCGGCTATCAGCGAGGGCGGCTGCAAGCTCGGCGGGAGCCGCTTCGAGAAGATCTGATACTTTCAGGATACCGAATGCGCTCAGGCGATCGGCCATTATTCGGCCGATCGATGGGCCGGCCTCGACGTCGCTGTCGCGTTCAAGGTAATGGCGAAGTTCGCGGTGTCCTGTTGTTCGGGCTGAGATTTCCGGCAAGGGGGAGGGCTCTACCTCTCTGGCGGGGGTGCGCATGGCGGGGGTAATTCCCAGCAGGTTTTGACGCGCAGACTTGTCGCGTCCACTTTTGAGCCGTTTGGCACGCTCGGCGGAGCGGCTCGCCGCGCGGGGGGCGAGGACTTCAGCTTTGAAAAGCTCGCGGATCGCACGGTCGTCCGCCGGAAGGGATTTTTCGACGCGACCGGTCGCCTGCAGTTCATCGTGCATGGCTTCCACTTCTCGGCGCGTCTCAGCATCTTCGATTCGGTTCAGAACCCAGCGGACAGGAATCTTTAATGTGGAGAGTAGACTTTTGGCGGTGACGTTGACCTTTGGCGGTTCAACTCCAGCATCCTGAATTGCTCGGTCGAGAATGTGCGCGAAGCCGGTTTTAGCGAATACCAACAAGTCGCCGATCAGGTGGCGGCTAACTGAGTCGAGGCCTTTTTCCGGCGAAACGACACCAACGTTGATGTCGTAGTGCGCGAGCAGGCGTTCGTAATGCTGGTGGCTGGTTTCAGCGCCCAGACAGACATAGTCCTGCAGCCAATTCTCGCCGGTTGCCGGAAACGGAGCCGCCGTAGCCCCTCGCCGAAGGGCTTCGGAGACCAGTGCTTCGTAGGATTTGCTGATTGACCACTCGGTGGCGCGGTGGATGGCGTTCTCTGCCTCTGACTGGGCGGTGTGAAAAGGTTGCACGGGATCTGTGTAGTAGTGCGAAAGTATGCCGGCGCACCAGGCGGCTTCGCTCCAGTTTTTGGTCTGCAGCGCTTCGACCAGATGGCGATACCAGTTGCGAGCCTTTTCCGGCGCACCGCCCCAGTAATCGTCGGAGGGATGGAGGACGTGATTCTTGAAGTCCTTGAACTCCTTGTCGGGAGCTTTCGAACCTTCAACATAATGCTTTGCATTGGCCAGGAAGAAGCGCCGCCATTCCGGTGCGGTGGGGCCGCGCAAATGGCGCAGAGCATCCAGTGCCAGTTTATGATGCGTGCCCGAAGCATGGGCTGCCCGAATGATGTGGAAGGCCAAGGTCATGCGATTTCGTCCGCTAAAGAAAATCGTTTTGTCGCGCAAGGTACGGTGAGTCGCCAGAATCTCGGAGTGAAACGGTGTGAAGGGGTGCGGAAAAAAGTGATCGCCTGCCACTCGTTGCCCGTAGGATCTGCGGCAAATGCGGGTGCGGTGAACCAGATGGCAGGTCGTAAATCCAAGGAACAGGGTGCAAACACAATTTTCAGGCAGTTGATCGTCGTTCTTGGTGATCAGCTCAGTCATAGCCTTGCCAGCCTGCAAACGGCGGATCCGAAAAGGGATGTCGTGCTAATGGCAGAGGTGGCCGCAGAGGCCACTTACGTGCGCCATCACAAAAAAAAGATAGCGTTTGTCTTATCGGCCATGCGGCATTTTGCTGACGACCTGCGGAAGGTCGGTTGGAACGTCGATTATGTTCGACTTGATGAACCAGAGAACAGCGGCGGCTTTACGGGGGAAGTCTGCCGGGCCCTCAAGCGATTCGGCGACATCGACCGGATTTTGGTGACCGAGCCTGGTGAATGGCGCGTGCTTCAAGAGATCGAGGCTTGGCAAGATGACTTGGGGATACCGGTCGACCTTCACCAAGACACTCGGTTCATTTGTTCGCGGGTTGAGTTCGAAGGCTGGGCTGATGGGCGCAAGCTTCTGCGGATGGAAGATTTCTACCGGGAGATGCGCCGGAGGACCGGGCTTCTGATGGAGAATGACGGGTCCCCGGCGGGCGGCAAATGGAATTTCGACTCACAGAACAGGAAGCCGGCCAAGCAGAGCCTTTTCATACCCCGGCTACCGCGTTTCAACCCAGATGAGGTGACGGAAGACGTCCTTAAGCTCGTTCAGGAGCGTTTTGGGAATCATTTTGGGGAGCTCAGTCCCTTCGCGTTCGCTGTTACTGCCGAACAGGCAGAACAATTGTTTGCTGCATTCGTCGATGAGGCGCTACCTCAGTTCGGCGACTACCAGGACGCCATGCTGACCGGTGAGCCGTTTCTTTTCCACTCGCTCGTGTCGTTTTACATGAATGTCGGCTTGCTCGATCCACTTGACGTTTGCCATCGCGTCGAGGCGGCCAACCGGAACGGGCGTGTCCCGCTTAATGCAGCGGAGGGGTTTATCCGGCAGGTCATCGGCTGGCGGGAATACGTTCGCGGTATCTATTGGCTAAAGATGCCTACATATGCGGGTCTCAACTTTTTCGAGAACAAGCGCCGTCTGCCGGAGTTCTATTGGACCGCGGAAACGGACATGGCGTGTGTTAGGACGGTCGTGGAGCAGACGCGAGAGCATTCCTACGCGCACCATATTCAAAGATTGATGGTGACTGGCAATTTCGCGCTTGTTGCGGGCATTGATCCCGCCCAGGTGCACGAGTGGTACCTTTCGGTCTATGCGGACGCCTACGAGTGGGTGGAGCTTCCCAATACACTGGGCATGAGTCAGTTCGCCGATGGGGGGCTTTTGGGATCGAAGCCATATGCCGCGAGCGCCAATTACATCAACAAGATGTCGGACTATTGCGCAGGCTGTTTCTATGACGCGAAGTCACGCAGCGGCGATAAGGCGTGTCCTTTTAACTACCTATATTGGGACTTTCTGGCACGCAACGAAGACAAGCTCTCCGGAAATCACCGCATGAAGATGGTGTATGCGACTTGGCGCAAGATGGCTGAAGCGGATAAACGCGCCGTTCGAACGAAAGCCAAAGCGTTTCTTGATGAGGTGGCTCCGGAGCTTGATGCCTTGTGGCATTGGAGTGCCGCGCACTAGCGCCCCTCACGCCACCATGCGAGCGACATCAAGCCGAGCAACGCCGCTAGCGCGGCGAAGCCCGTGAACATCGGGGTGAGTTTGACGCCGCGCGTGACATAGGCCTGGCGGTCCTTGAGGCCAAGCCAGCCGGAGCCTGCAAGCACCCGGGCATTCTTCAACATGGAGATACGCGGTATCGTTACGGAGGCCGGGTCGCTGCTCGCCAGCAGTCCGGCGGATTTCGTCCAAGCGGTTCCGCCGCCGGTCGCCGCGGCGATCGATTTGAGCTTCTTGTCGGTGGCGGTGACTTCGCTCATTTCGCGGGTGTCTTCGGTGCCGGCGTAGGCGACGGCGGAGAGCTTGTCGACAGGTGGAAGGGCGTCGGTTTCGGCCTTGTACAGTCCGGGTAGGTCGACCTTGATGGTGCCACGCCAAATGCCTGGCGAGGACGGCTGGAGCTCGATTTGGACTTTTTTGCCTCCCGGTGTGAGAAGCGTGATCGGATCGATCGTCTGAGACATCGAGTGACGTTCGACGGTGAGGTCAAGGCCTTTGGCGCTGGCGATCAGGCGTTCGTCTTCGAGATCCGGCTCTTTCATCAGCCAGTGCGATAGCTTGCGTAAGAGATCGGAGTGCGGGCCGCCGCCTTCGAAGCCGCGAGCCCAAAGCCAGGCGTGGTCCGAGGTCAATAGGGCGATCCGGCCGTCACCGCGACGATCGAGAACGAGCAATGGTTTATCATCAGCTCCGTTCATCAGAATGCGACCGCGGTCGGTGCGGACATTGACATCGACCTGGCGGAACCAGCGGCCCCAACTTGGATCGCTATCCTTGGAGCCTGCGCCGGGTAGATCGCGAGTTACCGGGTGGCGGGCGCCATCATCGGACAGCTTCGGTTTGAACGGTTTTTCGATGACATGGCCGAGAGGCATGCCAGGTATGACGGGGCTGAGCGGGGTGCGGTACAGGCTGAAGCGGCCAGCAAAATCATCCCCGGCGGCGATTAGTACGGCGCCGCCATGTTCGTTCACATAACGGGCGATATTGTCGTAATAGCTGAGGCGCAGAATGCCGCGATGCTTGTAGCGGTCGAAAATGATGAGGTCGAAGTCATTGATCTTGTCGGAAAACAACTCACGCGTCGGGAAGGCAATCAGGGAGAGCTGGTTGATTGGGGTGCCATCCTGCTTTTCGGGCGGCCGAAGAATTGTGAAGTGGACCAGATCAACTGCGGCATCGGATTTCAGGAGGTTGCGCCAAGTACGTTCTCCGGCATGCGGTTCACCGGATACCAGAAGGACGCGCAGGTTTTCGCGAACACCCTCGGCAGCGACAACGACGCGGTTGTTGGCGGGGGTGAGTTCACCATCGGCGGTTTCCAGCTCAACTTCGAGGATATTTGTGCCGGCGTGAGGAAAGGGCAACTCGATTATTTCCTTGCGGCCGATTGTAGTGATGCGGGTCTCGTCGGGCTGGCCTTCGCGGCGAATCTTCAAGCGGACGGCGGCGCTTCTGGTTCCAGTCTTGCCGGTTTCAACGACGCGCAATTCGATGTCGCGGGACTGTCCGACGATGCCGTAACGCGGGGCTGTCAGTATCTCGATGCGGCGGTCAAATTCGCCCGGGCGGCCGGTCAGTAGCGCATGAACGGGGGCGTCGAAGCCCAAGGCGGCGGCTTTTTCTGGGACATCGTGGGCCTGGCCGTCGGTGATCATGATGGCGCCAGCGATGCGGTCAGGCGGGGTGTTAGCCAAGGCATTGTTGAGAGCCGCGAACAGTTCTGTACCAGTGGCGCGGCCGTCGGTTCCCGACTTGGCGGTCACCCATTTGACGTCGAGATTATCGATCCGGCCGAGACGAGTTTCCAGTTCGGTGCGGATAGCGGCGGTTTGCTCTGGACGTCCTGCAAGGGCTTGGCTGGTGCTTTCGTCGACGACAACGATGGCGATGTTGGCCAGATAGTCGCGTTCTTCTTCGCGCAGGGTTGGATTTGCCAGCGCAAGCAGAATGGCGATCACGGCAATGCTTCGCAGCGATGCGCCTCGCGTGCGGCGTAGGAACAACAGCCCAATGAGCACTGCCGCCAGGACTATGAGCCCCCAGAACAGCGGCATTGGAATCAAGGGGGCGAAGTCAATTGACCAGTTCATAGAGGCGTTGGCTCCGCTATTGGCCAAGACGTTCCAGCAAGGCTGGAACGTGCACCTGATCGGCTTTGTAGTTGCCGGTCAATGCGTGCATGACGATGTTGATACCGGTGCGAAACGCCATTTCGCGTTGGATCTCACCTCCGGGAACGGTGGGGTAGAGGGGGCGTCCACGCGGGTCCAGGGCCCAGGCGGAAGCGAAATCGTTGGAGGTGATAAGGATCGATGTGACGCCGTCGGCACGGCGTGCCTCACGCGGTGCGGCGGCATCGGGTACGCCACCCGCTTCAACCCAAAGCTGACCGCCGTCCCAGCGGCCTGGAAATTGGCGTAGCAGGTAGAAGGATTTGGTTAGAACATGGCCCTCGGGGACCGGCTCAAGGCGCGGAATGTCGAGTTTGCCGACGATGCTTTGCAGCGGTGTCTGGTCGCGTCCGGAGGTGGGTAGGCCGGCGGGCATGCCGGTTCCCTGATCGCGTGTATCAAAGATGATCATGCCGCCCTGCTTCATGTAGGCGTCGATCTTGCCGAGTGTTTTTTCTGGCAGCGGGTCTGAATCGGGTTCGATCGGCCAATACAGGACTGGGAAGAATGAGATTTCGTCGGTCACGATGTTGACCGGCATGGGTTCGCCCGGGATGACCGCTGTGCGGAGCTTCAAGACGCGTGACAAACCTGCCAGACCAACTCGGCTGGTCTCGTCGACGCGTGAGTTGCCAGTCATAACGTAGCCGAATGTGACATCTCCGGTAGCCTGTAAGGCGCGGGCTTCGAGGGCGCCCACTGATTGCGCCATAGCCGGTGACGGCGACGCAGCAAGCGCTGCAGCCGTGGAGAGGACACCTATTACGATCATTGAAGCTCGGATTCTGCCGGAGCCTTTCCGGAACAGGCTTGTCCCACCCTGCATGAGGAGGACGGCAATCATGTCGAGCAGGATCAAGGCCATTGCAGCTGCCAATAACCAAGGCTTCAGGGGCTGGGCTTCAGCGCTTGCATACCCCATCCTGGTGGTGCTGGCAGGAAGCGCGGCTAGGGGGTTCAGCTGCGTCTTAGGCTGGATGATATTGAGCGCGCGAGGCGCGCCGGCTGAGCCGTAGTAGCCTGGCGGGTGGTCGGCGCTTGCGGCGACGGTGGAGAACCGTCCTACCGGAATGGCGCGGGCGGTGGGCGGTGGAGGAACTGGTTGTCCAAAACCGTCGAGGGTTTCGAAGGGGCTCAATGTACCGCCGTCGGTGGCACCTTGGGCGGCGTCGACAGCGGCGGCACCGGAGATCTCACCGGACGTCGGGCCACCGAGGCGGCCAAGGCTGATGATGCGGTTCAGCATTTCGACAAATAGTCCCGAGATCGGCATGTTCGACCAGTCGGTGTTGGCGGTGATGTGGAACAGCACGACCAAACCGTCGCCACGTTTGGCGGCGGTGACCAGGGGTGTGCCGTCCTCAAGGCGCGCCCAGACGCTGACATCTGTCCCGATCCGTGAGGGATCGGCCAGCACCTGGCGTTTGATTGTTACTTCATCAGGTACGTCTAGACCAGCGAACAGGCTACTGTCCGCGAACGGGTTTAGTTTCTGCGGGGTTGACCAGGACAAGGCTCCGCCGAGTGTCCGTCCGCCAATTCGCAACGGGACGGGTAGGAGGTCGTCGCCGCCTTTTTCCAGGCGCGGTCCAGCAAAGCGGACCAGTAGACCACCCTTTTCAACCCACGCGGAGGTGGCCTCGCTGGCTTCATTAGTCAACGTGCCGATATCAGCCAGGATTAGAACACTGGAGTTTTGCTTCAACGCGTCCTCGATACCGGCGGCAACGTTTTTGTCTTTCGACTTGACGATTTCGGCAGTCGGACCGAGCGCCTTTTCAATGTAATAGAATGGGGCCAGAAGCGGTTGCGCCTGTTCACGGGATTCGCCTGAGATCAGGCCAATGCGCTGGCGGCGAGCGCGGGCGTCGAGCAGGCTGACGGCGCCGGCGGATTGCTGTCTGGAGATAGCGATGCGGGTGACTTGGTTACGCAGTTCGAGCGGCAAATCGAAGTCGGTAATGGTCGATTGCTCACCTGGAGCCAGCGTGAATTGCGCTGTTCCCAGTAGCTCGCTTCGCGCGGAATACGCGTCAAGACGTCCTTCAATCAAGCCGCCGGTAGCACGTAGGATGCGCGCTTCGAGGCCACCGTCGGCGGAAACCCTCGCCTCCAGTGCGAGGGGCTCGGCGCCGGCTGGATCGGAGATGACGGCCAATGTGCCACCGTCAGCCGCGCGCGCTAGAGTTTCGGCGAATTCGCCGCTCTTTTCGGTGTGATCGATACCGTCGGTCAGCCAAACCACGCTGGTGCCATCGGCTGAAGAGGCGGCGAGCAAATCTTTGAGCGCTTCGCCGGCACTTGCGCGATTAGGCTGGAAGGGAAGCGGCACCAGGGCGCGCGCGGTCGTTCTGGCCGCGGCGGGGGCCTCGATCTTGGCGGTATTGGCGTTCAGCCCGGCGGTCGGCAAAATCAGAACGGGGCGAGATTGCTGCTCGGCCGTGGTGATCAAGCGATCAATCATACCTTTGCGGTTATCCCAACCTGGCGCGGCGGCCCAGCCATTGTCGACGGCAATGACGAGGGGGCCTGAACCTTCCAGCGTCGTCTGGCGTTCGGGATTGAGGATTGGTTCGGCGAGAGCCAGGATGATCAGAGCGGCAGCAAGTAGGCGCAGTAGAAGCAGCCACCACGGTGTCTTGGCCGGGGTTTTTTCGCGGTTTTCCAGGTCGGCGAGAATCCGCGTCGCTGGAAACAGGATTTTTTGCGGCATCGGAGGCGTGGTGCGCAGCAGCCAATAAATCAGCGGCAATGCGGCAAGGCCAGCGAGCAGCCATGGGCTTAGGAAGGCTAGAGCACCAAAGCTCATACCGGGTGCCTCCCACCATCTTGCAGTCTCGAGATGAGATTCAGCATCGGTTCCGTCGCTGGCCGGTCGGTATGGTGGACCAGCAGGCTCCAACCGAGACGGTTAGCGAGATCACGAAGTCCGTCGCGATGTTCTTGCAGGCGTTTCTGGTATTCCTCGCGCAGGTTTTCTACGCGATCACCGGTCCAGTTCAGTTCACGCTCGGGATCGATGAACTCGATGCGGCCTTCGAAGGCGAGAGATTCCTCAATAGGATCGAGTACTTGGATAAGGTGGCCGGAAATGTCCGCGCCGGCAAGGTGCTTCAAGGCTTCGCCGATATCTTCCAAGGGGTCGAGAAAATCGCTGATTAGGACGGCGCCTGAAAAACGGCCGATGCGGGCAGGAGGTGGTAGACCAGACGTCAGTGCCGGATTTTCGGAGTGGGAGAGGATGGCTTCCGCGAGCCGGGCGGTTGCCCTGCGGCTGGCTGTCGGGTCCTCGGGTAGTCCCAACAGACCAACACGTTCGCCGCCGCGAACCAACAGTTCGGCGGCCGCGAGCATGAGAACCAGGGCGCGGTCGCGTTTTGACTCAGGCGCGAGCGAGCTTTGGAACTGCATCGATGCGGAGAGGTCAGGCCACAGCCATATAGTGTGAGCGGCTTCCCACTCGCGCTCGCGAATATAGACGTGGCTGGCAGATGCCGTGCGGCGCCAATCTATCAGGCTGGATGAATCGTTTGGTTCGTATTGACGGAATTGCCAAAAGGTCTCGCCTGGTCCCGCGCGACGCCGGCCGTGCACGCCGTGGATGACGGTATGGGAGATGCGAGCCGCCTCAAGCATGAGCTCGGGCAACCGCTCAGCCAAAGCGTGGGCCGCCGACTCGATCTCGACGACCTGCCCGATATTGGCTTTGTCCTGCGTCTCGACGCGCGCAACCATGTGTGGCTTATCCTGCCATCCTTGATAGCCCGTCAATGATCTCTTCAAGTTCCTTCTTTTCTGCACGACCAGTGAAGTTCAGCGCCATCCGGTGCTTCAGGACGGGTTTTGCAAGCTCGACGACATCATCGAGGGAGGGAGCAAGGCGGCCATCGAGCAAGGCCTTGGCGCGGACCGCCATCATCAATGCTTGGCTGGCACGCGGACCGGGGCCCCAGTTGACGAATTGATCGATCTCTCTGGAACCATCGGGTTCGGGACGGGCAGATCTGACGAGTTGAAGAATCCCGTCGATGACACGATCGGGGACAGGCATTTGGCGCACCAGGTGCTGGATGCCCATCAATTCTTCAGCAGAGAGGACGGGGGTTAGACGCGTTTCCTGGGTGCCCGTTGTCGCCTGCAGCATGCGTCTTTCGGCGGCGCTATCGGGATAGCCCACGTCGACTTGCAGCAAGAAGCGGTCGAGCTGGGCTTCGGGAAGCGGGTAGGTTCCTTCCTGCTCGAGCGGGTTCTGGGTTGCGAGAACATGGAACGGCTCTGGGATATCGTGGCGAACGCCAGCGACCGAGACGTGATGTTCCTGCATCGCCTGAAGCAGCGCCGATTGCGTCTTTGGCGAGGCGCGATTGATCTCGTCGGCCATCAGGAGCTGTGTGAAGACAGGGCCTTTGATGAACCGGAACGACCGCTGCTGACCAGGCACTTCGTCGAGAACCTCGGAGCCAATGATGTCGGAGGGCATTAGGTCGGGCGTGAACTGCACGCGCTTTGCATCGATACCCAACACCGTGCCCAACGTCTCAACCAGTAGCGTTTTGGCGAGACCGGGAACTCCTATCAGCAAGGCGTGGCCGCCCGACAGGATCGTAATCAACGCCCGCTCGATGACCTCGTCCTGACCAAAAATAACCGTGGCGGCACTGCGATGCGCGGCCTTTACGCGTTCGGAGGCGGCCTCCAGGCGCGGAACAATCGACTCGTCGGTCTCCGTGATCATGCTCATACGCGCGGCGATTCCCTGTTTTTATTGTGAAGTGGTGGTTGCGGCGAAACTCGTCGGTTGGTCTCGCTGCGATTTCGTACGATCAAATGCGCCCGGGGTGTGGTCAAGTGAATGTTCGTTAAGGGCGCGGGCGCCAATCAGCCTCAGCTGGACCATACGATGGTGTTTAAGAACAAGGATCATAGCTTAGGCAAGGGCTTATCGCCCACTGCTGGCGCTCCTGAGCGGCCCTTGCCAGCGCGCGAGCCAGGCCAGCGGTGGCCGCGCGCGAGTTGGCGGCGCGGCAAATCACCCGGTTTTTTGCCGGGGGAAATCCTTCAGTTCAGCTGGTATTCGCCGTCAAGTAACCGCACCTGGGCGGGAGAAACCAGCCGACTGTGGCTCACGGTGACCTTAAAAAGCGGGCCATCGAGGTTGGCTTCCCAGAAATCGAGAAAACTGCGCAATCTCGGAAAGCGTGGGTGTAAATCCAATTCCTGCCAGATAAACGTCTGAAGCAGCGCTTGGTGATCCGGCATCCGGTAGAGAATCTCCGCCGTAGTTAGCGAATAGCCTTCAAGAATGCGGGCGAAGTCGGATGTTCCCATATACATCTCCTTCGTAATCGATGAATCAGCACGGTTTTATGTATTTGCGACTCACAACACTTGCTCCTCATGCTACCGGGGTAATGGTGTAACAGTCATTGAAAAACTGCAGCGAATCAGACGTTTGGCAGCCGCTTGTGGATTCGGCTAACAAGCAAGAGGGTGCGAAATAGTGGGTTTTCTCGATATCGCGCTGACCAGTTTTACGACTTTTTTCGCGACGGTCGGGCCGGTCGAGGCCGCCGTGCTTTATGCGGCCTTCACAAGTGACATGGGCTCGGATGAACGCCGCCGAGTGGCGTTGAAGGCGGTGTTGATCGCAAGTGCCGTGCTGCTCGTCTTCACGCTGTTCGGACAACCGCTGTTGGCGAGGTTGGGCGTCACGATCGCGGCATTGAAGACCGCCGGTGGGGCGATCTTGGGCCTCATCGCGCTCGATATGATCTTCTCGCGACCCAATAGCGCGTCAAAACTCACTCCGAAAGAGGGTGAAGAGGCGTTGCACAAGGACGATCTGGCGGTTTTTCCGATGGCGACGCCGTTGCTTGCGGGACCTGGGGCGATGAGTGCAGGGATTTTGTTGGCAGCCCAAGCGGGCGGTGACGTCGTTCAATTAACCGGTGTGCTCGCGGGACTTGGGGCCGTTTTGGCGATGACTCTCGGTCTGCTTCTTATCGCGCCTGAGCTGGCGCGTTTTCTCGGAGTGACCGCACAGCGTGTTTTGATGCGAGTATTCGGCATACTGCTGGCTGCGATCGCCGTGCAGGCGCTGTTCGATGGCCTCAGGGAAGGCGGGCTCGCTGGCGGCTAGAGCACTGCGGACTTGGAAGTTGGAGGTCAGCCGTTTGAGGTCTGACTTCCTTTTCCCAGTTTTGGCCTCGTCGTTCATTTCACCAGCATTGAGAAATTAGTCAGTGGCGGTGCTGAAGAAGCCATACGGGTCGAAGGTCGTTCTGCTGCCCGCAGCGTTGTTGTCGACGTTTTCACCGTATGTCTGCTGCTGGTCGAAGAAGTCGGCGGAGAAGTCCGCTTGGGCAGCGGAGGCAGCTGCGAAAACGGAAGCGGCGGCGAAGATGCTCAGGATCGTTTTCATGGTTTTGTTCCTTCATGAGTCATGGCGTCAGTGATCGCAGGATGCTTGGTGTGAACGCGCCGAGTTACTCGGCGTCAGCGGCAAGTAAACCGCCCGGGTGCAGGGTCTGACCGGAGCGGACTGCGTCGCGGTCGACGATTTCACCGTAAGCCTGCTGCTGGTCAAAGAAGTCAGCGGCGAAATCGGCTTGGGCAGAGGAGGTAACTGCGAACACGGAAGCGGCGGCGATGATGCTCAGGATCGTTTTCATGTTTTTTTCCTTTGGTGTTTTGTTGGTCTGAATTCTTGGAATTCTTTTTTTGCTACTGTCGTTTCGTTCGTTCGACACGAATGAAGATAGGTCCCGAATTTTGGAAAAGGAATTCACTTGGCGATAAGGCATGCTCACGTGGGTGCGAGACGCGGTTGAAGGGCCCGGGGGAAGCCGTCCAGGACTCAGTTTGGGGTGGCTCCGAATTCGATATAATATATATATTACAATATGTTGTAGATATTTTCGAGGGTGTCTTGTGGCGTTTTCTTATCGTTCTTATTAGTTTTCTTTGAGCACTATTTTGGCTTTTCGCAGTACGCAATCCGCATTGACTTTGCGGTTTCGCTCACGAAGTCTTAACGCGCACTTCACGGTCTCGGAGGGCTCCGCTCGCGCTTTCGTGAGCGCGACTCGCGACTGAGTTCAGAGTCCAGAGACTATCTTGCAGATTGTTGCCATCCATTCTTTTGCGAGGGCAATTCATTGCGCGAAGTTTTACGAGTGTTCCGGTTTGAGCCTGCCATTAGGGGCTTCTTAAAGGGTTGTGTGCTTGCTTGAATTCCGTTGTGTTATGAATTCGTAGGAGCGTTGGTTGTGTTCAAGCTACAAACCCTGGCCGTCTCACCGAGGGTCCGAAGACTTCTCCCTATGCGCGTGTTGGTGGCGGTCGCGATAGGTGGGCTGTTGGGGGGGTGCGCTTCACGCGCGCCAACGGCTCAACAGGCTCAGGTGCGCCAGCAGCCGGTCAAAGTTGCCTCTTACGATTATGATCGGCGGATCAGAGTCGAAGATGATGGCATCGAGGAACAGGCGGCCCCGCGAAAGTCGACGAAGGTTGAAGTTGATGATCCCCGTGAGCCGTTTTCCCCGAACTATGGCCGGTATATCCGCTAGGATGCCTTGTTGAAGGTGTTCAAGTGAGCACGGGTGGATATGCAATTCGATGAGAATCAATCCGTTCCTGAGATCTCGATCTACGGTTTGGACGAGATGCCCGAGGTGGCACACTTCGAGCTGCAGCTCGATCATATTTTCTATACTTCAAGCGCAACAAAAACCTTCCCCAACGAGTTGGAACGCGAGGTGTTCCGCGAACGCTGGCTGGGCCGTTATCTGGTCCACGACAGTGCGTGGTTCTATGTGGCTCTCACAGGTGAAAAGGTGGTGGGCTATCTGGCGGGATCGATCGACGACCCAGCACGGCAGGAACGCTTTGCCGACGTCGGCTATTTGCCGCAGCTGGCTGATCAAACCGCACGTTATCCAGCGCACTTGCACATTAATATCCATGCGGATTGGCGCAGCACGGGTCTGGGTGCGCGCCTGATCGAGCGACTTGTGTTTGATTTGCAACGCGTAGGTGTGCCGGGCGTGCACCTGGTGACAAGTCGTTTTTCGCGCAATGTTTCATTTTACGAGCGCAACGGTTTCGCCCCAGTGCGTATTCTCAAATGGGGTGATGGTGAGATCCTGATGCTCGGCCGGTTGCTCACAACGGTGTGAAACGTTGAGGTTTAAGTCGATGAAGGGGATGGCTCTACGGAACCATAGACGTTAGGGTCGGCGGTCCGCGCGGCGATCAGTCAGGATTCAGTGATCGTCCTTTTCAGTAGAAAGGTCACGGTGCATGGCCCAGATGCTTGCTGATCGCGCTGTCGGCGGCAATTCGCCTATGTCCAGCGCGTCAGCCATCGATATGGTCGATGTCAACAAGTGGTTCGGCACTTTTCACGTTCTCAAGGACATCAACCTTCGTGTCGCACGCGGAGAGAGGATTGTCATCTGCGGACCGTCGGGTTCCGGCAAGTCGACGCTGATCCGATGCATCAACCGGCTCGAGGAACATCAGAGTGGCCGCATTGTCGTCGACGGGCACGAACTCACCGACGACCTGCGGCAGACAGACAAGATTCGCTCCGAAGTCGGTATGGTTTTTCAGAGTTTCAACCTGTTTCCCCACCTCACCGTTCTCGACAACCTGTGTCTGGCTCCGCAATGGGTGCGGAAGCTGTCCCGGGTGGAGGCTGAGCGGGTTGCCATGGAATATCTGGAGCGCGTTCGTATCCCTGAGCAAGCCAGTAAATTTCCAGGGCAGCTGTCGGGCGGGCAGCAGCAGCGTGTCGCGATCGCGCGGGCGCTCTGCATGAACCCGAAGATCATGCTATTCGATGAACCGACCTCCGCGCTTGACCCTGAGATGGTCAAGGAGGTCTTGGATGTCATGATCGAACTCGCCGAGCAGGGTATGACGATGATGTGCGTGACGCACGAGATGGGCTTTGCCAAAGCGGTTGCGGATCGCGTTATCTTCATGGATGACGGCGAAGTCGTAGAGGCCGCATCACCACACGACTTCTTCACGAAACCGACCTCACCCAGGACCAAGGAGTTTCTGGCGCAAATTCTTGCACATTGACGTGTTGTGGCGAAGGGCAAGTCGTCCTATCTGTGCGGCGTCCATTTTGTCCGGAGACAATGGAAGTTGAACGATGAGGTTCTTGCCTGATGGCAGGGCTGGGAAGATCATTACTACGGTGCACGAGCAGCGCCTTTAGAACCTGAGCAAGCACCGCTAGCGGAGGAGACGTCGGATGAGGTATTGGGTCGCGGCTGGTTTGGCTCTGGTCATGTCATATGGCCAGCAGATTGAACTTGTAGCCGCTCAGACCAGCACGCTGGATACGGTCAAGGGCCGCGGACAGCTGCAGTGCGGTGTCAGCACCGGACTTGCGGGCTTCGGTGCGCCCAATGACGCGGGTCAGTGGCAGGGTCTAGATGTCGACATCTGCCGCGCCGTTTCCGCTGCGGTTTTCAAGAACGTTGACAAGATCAAATTCGTTCCGCTTACGGCTAAGGAGCGCTTCACAGCGCTACAGTCAGGTGAGATCGATTTGTTGTCGCGCAACACCACCTGGACGATGAGCCGGGATACGGCAGCGGGGCTCAACTTCACCGGTATCAGTTACTATGACGGCCAGGGCTTCATGGTGAAGAAGACGTTGGATGTCGTCTCGGCCAAGGAGCTTTCTGGCGCGAGCATCTGCGTGCAAACGGGGACAACGACTGAGCTCAATCTCGCGGATTATTTCCGCTCCAATAAGATCGAGTACAATCCCGTCGTTTTCGAAAAGCTGTCCGAGGCGCTCGGCGCCTACAACGCTGGACGGTGCGATGCCTTCACCACGGATGTTTCGCAGCTTTATTCAATCCGGCTGACGCTGGGTAACGCCAACGATCACATCGTGCTTCCGGAAATCATCTCCAAAGAGCCTCTCGGCCCGGTGGTGCGCCAGGGTGATCCGCGATGGGCCAATATCGTGCGTTGGACCCTGTTCGCGATGATCAATGCTGAGGAACTCGGCGTCACGCAGGGTAACGTCGATCAAATGAAAGCTTCGAAGAACCCATCGGTCCGCCGCCTGCTCGGTGTGGAAGGTGAGTATGGGGCGGCGGTCGGTCTCGATAACGATTGGGCCTACCAGATCATTAAGCTGGTCGGGAACTACGGCGAATCCTTTGACCGCAATGTAGGCGCCGGTTCGCCACTGGGTATCGCCCGCGGTCAGAACGCCCTTTGGCGGGATGGCGGTCTGCAATACGCACCGCCAATTCGGTAAGCTGACAGAGAAATTGGGGCTGTCCGTCTTGCAAAGTCGGGCAGCTCTGTCAGTGCGTGTCGAATTCCGTCAACTCATGTTGCGATCTAAAGGGGCAGTGGTTTGACAAGAGCCACTAAGGCGCGAAACGAACAGCGGTCATTACGCAGCTTTACCGACTATTTCTATGACCCCAAGACTCGCGGGATCGTGCTGCAGCTGATCGTGGCTGTGCTGCTCGTTTGGCTTGTTTGGGCGACGGTCGATAATACCATCCGCAACTTGAGGGCTCAAGGGATTGCCTCCGGCTTCGGCTTTCTTTGGAACACGGCCGGCTTCGACATTTCGCAATCCCTGATTCCATACACAAGCACGGACAGCCACGGCCGAGCTTTCCTGGTCGGCTTGCTGAATACGCTTTTGGTGGCGGTTGTCGGGATCGTGTTGGCGACCGTCTTGGGGTTTGTGATCGGTGTCGCGCGGTTATCTCGCAACTGGCTCGTATCGACGCTCGCCTCGGTCTACATCGAAACCGTGCGCAACGTTCCGCCGCTGCTGATGTTGTTTGCGGTTTACTTTGGCGTGCTCAAGACTCTTCCATCGCCACGCAACAGTATTGAGCTTCCCTTTACCAGCTATCTAAATCTACGCGGGCTCTATATTCCTCGACCGATCTGGGTCGAGGGGATATGGATCGTACTCTTGGCACTCCTTGTTGGGATTGTTGCCGCGATCTGGATCCGACGGCGGGCTGAGAAAAAACGCATCGAGACCGGTGAGCAGGGTACGGTCTTGCTGCCGGTTTTGGGTTGCGTCCTTGGGCTTCCGGCGCTGGCATTCGTCTTGGCCGGTTTTCCGGTGACGTTCGATGTGCCGCAACTTGGGCGGTTCAATCTTAAAGGCGGATTGGTCATCATGCCCGAGTTCATGGCGCTTGTCGTTGGGCTGACGCTCTACACCGCCGCGTTTATCGCCGAGATCGTCCGGAGTGGCATCTTGTCGGTGCATAGGGGGCAGCGAGAGGCGGCCGCGGCGCTGGGCCTCCACGACGGTCAGGTGATGCGCCTTGTGATCCTCCCACAAGCGCTGAGAGTCATTATTCCACCGCTGACCAACCAGTATCTCAACTTGACGAAGAACTCGTCGCTGGCGGTTGCGATCGGTTATCCGGATCTTGTTTCTGTGTTCGCTGGAACGACACTCAATTTGACCAACCAGGCGGTCGAAGTCGTGCTTATGACCATGGGCGTGTACCTGTTCTTGAGTCTTTGCACGTCACTGTTCATGAACTGGTTCAACGCGCGCGTTGCGCTTGTCGAACGATGAGTATCGGGAGACGGGCATGATGAAACTCAATCCGGAAATCGACCGAACGAGTTGGCAGGTAACCTCGGAATGGGTGCGCTGCAATCTGTTCTCGTCATGGTGGAGTTCAGCCCTGACGTTGCTCGGTCTGGCCGTTTCTTACTGGGTGCTTTGGGCGGTGCTCGACTGGGCGGTCTTCACCGCCATCTTCACCGGCAGTGACGGATCAGCTTGCCGGATTCCCGGAGCGGGCGCGTGTTGGCCCTTCATCACCCACAAGTTCAAGCTGTTCATGTACGGGCGCTATCCCGTGGAGGAGTTGTGGCGGGTCAATCTCACCTATGTCCTGGCGCTGGGTGGCCTCGTTCCGCTGATGTTGCCGCGCGTGCCCGGCAAGCTGTGGTTGTCGGTTTACATGTTGGTCGGCTTTCCCGTCATCGCCTATTTCCTGCTGACCGGGGCGGAGTGGCTTGGTCTGCCGATCGTCACGACGGACTTGTGGGGCGGGCTCTTGGTGACGCTGGTTGTCGCCTGCGTCGGGATCGCGGCATCGTTCCCATTGGGGATCATTTTGGCCTTGGCGCGGCGCTCGGATCTTCCGCTCATCAAATGGCTGGCGATTATTTTTATCGAGTTCGTACGGGGCGTGCCGCTTGTTACGGTGTTGTTCTTCGCCTCGGTGATGCTGCCGTTGTTCCTGCCTGAGAATGTCACCTTCGATAAGCTTATGCGCGCGCTCATCGGTGTGGCGCTGTTTTCGGCGGCCTATATGGCGGAGGTTGTGCGTGGCGGGCTGCAGGCCATTCCACGAGGGCAGTTTGAAGCCGCTGATGCGTTGGGAATGAGCTACCCGCAAAAAATGGGGTTCATCGTTCTGCCGCAGGCGTTGAAGCTTGTGATCCCCGGAATTGTCAATTCTTTCATCGCGCTGTTCAAGGATACCAGTCTGGTCCTGATTATTGGTTTGTTCGACCTGTTGGGTATCGTCAAACAGGCAGCCCAGTCGGATGCGAAGTGGTTCGCGCCGCAAACAGCGGTGACGGGCTATGTGTTTGCGGCGTTCGTGTTTTGGCTGTTTTGCTTTGGAATGAGCCGGTATTCGGCTTGGCTGGAGACGCGGCTTAACGCCGGGCAGCGTCACTGATTTTATTCATTCCGCTGGTGGGCCGAGGAGCCTGTCGACGACGACATCGCCGATGGCGAGGGATGATGTCAGCCCTGGACTTTCGATGCCGTAGAGGGCGACAAGATTTGCAACTCCGTGAGTTTCAGGGCCGTGAATGGTGAAGTCGGCGGCTGGTTCACCGCGGCGGTAAATCTTCGGGCGTATGCCAGTATAGCCGGGTTGAAGCTTGTCGGCGGGCAGGCCGGGCCAGTAGCGTTGGATCTCGGATGCGAACTGACGGCAACGTGCGCCTTGCGGATCGTCAAAGCTGTAGTCGACGTCGTCAATCCACAGCAGGTCGGGGCCGAATTTGGCTTGCCCGGCGATGTCGAGGGTCAGGTGAACGCCGAGCCAGGCACCCGACGGCACGGGATAGATCAGGTGCGTAAATGGTGCGCGTCGCGACAGAGTAAAGTAGTGGCCTTTGGCGGGATACGTTTGTGGCGGTGCGTAACCCTCCCGCCAAACAGCCCGCAGGAGATTGCCCACGCGGGTTGCTTCAAGGCCGGCTGCCATTATCAGGTTCCGGCATGTAATGAGCGTTGTGGGGGCGGTCTCGTCACTGCCGCTGCGCGCGGTGATTGCAAAGTTGCCGCCGTCACTCAGAGCGATGCCGAGTACTTCGGTCGACAACACGACCTGTCCGCCGTTCTCGGTCAGGTGGCCTTCGAGAGCGGTCATGAGACCATGGGAGTCAATAACACCCGTTGAAGGTGAGTGCAGGGCGGCGATGCACTCCAAGTTGGGTTCCATTTGCTGAGCTTGCGTTCGGTTCAAAAGTGAAATATCCGCGACGCCGTTGGTGGCCGCGCGCGCTGCAATGGTCTCCAATCCCGACATGTCCTCGTCGGAGGTGGCGACCACCAGCTTGCCGCATCGGTTGACGGAGATGCCGTTCTCGGCGGCGAATTCGTAGAGCTGTTTTTTGCCTTCAACGCAGAGGCGGGCACGCATGCTACCGGGGGGATAGTAGATGCCGGCGTGGATCACTTCGGAATTGCGCGAAGAGGTTTCCGACCCGATACGGTCATGACGCTCCAAGATCAGTGTTTCACTGCCGCGGACGGCGAGACGTCGAGCTATTGCAAGCCCTACAACCCCACCTCCAATAACGATCGTTTCAACATCCGGCGTCACGGATTGATCTCCCTGGCTCAGGCATATTCGGCATTCGAAAACTGCTGTCGAAAAGCTTGGTTCCCGCCTTGACTTCGCCGAGAACAAAGTATGAACTTTATCTTTGATTCGGTGCGGAGAAACGAGGCCCGGGTGACAATACGCTTCATTCACACATCCGATTGGCAGATCGGCAAGCCATTCCGTAACTTTGATGCGCGGGTTGCAGGAAAGCTGGAGGCTGCGCGTGTTTCGGTCATCGATCGTATCGCCTCTCTTGCCGGTGAGCGCAAGGTCCGCCACGTGCTTGTGGCGGGCGACGTCTACGATGGTGACGCGATCCCGTATGTAACGTTAATGCAGCCGGTTCACCGTATGATGCGGGCAGCGCATGTGACGTGGTGGCTATTGCCGGGCAATCATGATCCAGCCCATTCGCAAGGGGTTTGGCAGCGTCTCAAGAACGAGGGTCTGCCGGATAACGTGCGTGTGCTCGACACATCGCAGCCGGTGGAGATGGAGCCGGCTGTATGGCTGCTTCCCGCACCGCTTTTCGCGCGCAGTGTGAGCGAGGATCCGACCGCGTGGATGGATCAGGCGGAGACGCCAGCCGGTGCCATTCGCATTGGTTTATCGCACGGATCGGTCAGGGGATTTGGTAGTGCGCAGGAGAGTGCCGTTTCCATCGATGCGGGCCGGGCATCGAAAGCAAAGCTCGACTATCTGGCTCTCGGCGATTGGCACGGCAAACGAAATGAAAACGCGCGGACCTGGTACTCGGGAACGCCTGAGCCCGACAGGTTTCCCGAGAATGAGCCGGGTTGGGTGCTTGTCGTCGATATCGAAGCCGCGGGCGTGCAGCCGCGTGTCGAGGCGGTGGAGAGCGCGAGTTTCATCTGGGCCAAACAGGATTATCAGATTTCGGGGATCGAAGACCTTGCCGCCATTGAGCGCCAACTCAGTGAGCTGGCTGATGATCCAGGCCGTTTGATTTTGCGATTGGGACTGGCGGGACGAATCGCACTTCAAGAAATCGCAGCCGTTGAGGGGTGGTGCGCGAACCTTGAAGCAAAGCTTCAGTTCCTGAAGGCTGACTTGTCCGCACTCTTGCCGGTTTGTGATGGTGACTTTGCCCTCTTTTCCGAGAGTAACGAGCTTGCTCAAGCAGCAGAGTATCTCAGTGCCATAGCAGCCGACGATAATGATGCACGACAGGGTACAGCAGCGGTGGCGTTGACACGCCTTGCAGCGCTTACAAGGCTGGAAGCGGCGGGGGATAGATGAAGATTAAGGCGCTACGAGTGTTCGAGGTTGGGCGCTTTTGCGAACCGGTCGCCGTCGACGGTTTTTCAGGTGGGATAGATGTGCTGGCCGGCCCCAACGAGATGGGCAAGTCGACGTTATTCCGGGCGCTTCGGATGCTGCTTACCGTCAAGCATAACTCTGGCGGTGGGCTGGTGAGGAAGCTCACGCCGTATGGCGGGGGCCAGCCTCTTATCGAGGCCGATTTAGAAATCGGCGGGAAGTTTTGGCGGATTACCAAGCGTTTTGGCAGAGGGTCGCGGGCGCAGCTCAACGACCTCGATAGCGGCACTGTTGTCGCGCGCGGTGCGGACGCGGATTCGGCTTTTGCCGATATTCTCGGCGAAGAAGCAGGGCCGGCAGAGCTCGGGTTGGTATGGGTCGGACAGAAACAAGCGCTGGAGACTCCGGCTCCCGATGAGCCAAGGGACCTCGGCGAGCGGAGCACACTAACGCGAGCGATCCAAGGCGAACTCAGGGCGATCACCGGGGCAACCTCGGCGGATGCCGTGCGGGCCCGTGTCAGAGCGCAGCTCGATGACCTCGTCACGAGTCGGGGTGCGAAGCGGGGTGGCCGCTATGATGCCGCGCTGGAGAACAAGAAAAAACTAAAGGAACAGTTTGATGCCGCGCTGGCTGGCGTTGAGTGTGTGCATGCGGCACAGGCCGAGCTTGATCAGCTGCAGGCCCGGTTTTTGGAGGTCGGCCACCCGGATGTCTTGAATGCGCTGGAACAGGGTGCGGTGGCTACGGCCGATGAACTTGAGAAAGCGGAACTGAGCAGGCAGGCCCTGCGACAGGCGCGTGACGAGGCGCAGATCCGTCTGAAGGACCAAGAGGCGGCGCAGGAGGCGTTGAGCCGGTTCCAGGCGGATCAGGGCCGGTTGATGGATCTGTTCGCGCGGTTGGAAGAGGTCACACGCCGGTTGCCGAAGTTGCGGCAGGTCGCGGAGTCTGCCGCGTCGGAGGAGGAGAGCGCTCGTGGCGACGGGGTGCGTCTTTCGGATCAGCAGAACCATCTGCAAGAGCGTATGCGGGCGCGTGACCTGACGCGGAAGTTGGCGGAGTGCACACGGGCACTGAGGGATGCTGAGAGACTTGATCGGGAGGTGGCTGAAGAGAACGAGCGGATGCAGACCGATCCGGTGACATCCGAGCGGGTCGACCGGCTAAAGCTTCTCGGCCAACAGAACCAACTATTGGAGGAACGTATTGCTGCTGAAAGCCCGTCGATCTGTGTCGCCTATGAACCCGGCTCTGATGCCAGGGTTAGGATTGACGGTGAGGTTGTTGCCGAAGGCGCTCAGATTACCGCGACCCAGACACTCGTTTTAGAAGTCCCCGGTGTTGGACGGATCGAGATCATCCCTGGAGGTGCCGAGAGCCGGGAACGGGATTTGGCTCAGCAAGCGCATTTGATCGCCGAGCGAGATGCCTTGTTGGCTGCGGTCGGTGCGCGGACGACCGATGATGCTGGTTCGATGCTTGAAGAAAGAGTGCAGAGAGACCGGGTGCTTGCTTCGTCAATTACTGAGCTGCGCCGTGTGGCGCCTGATGGCTTGGTTTCTTTGCGCAGCGACGTCGCCGATCTCGATAACCAGCTTGGGGCTCTCAATATCGACGAATCCGATTACGGACCCGAGGATGACGATCTTGAGCAGCGTCTGAAAGAGGTTGCGGCTGCGTTGACCCGCGCGCGGACATCCTATCCCGACTTGGCTCAGGCCGCGAAGACAGCGCTGGGGGCGCTTGCCGAAGCTGAAGCGAGAGCAGCGGCAGGCCGTCATCAGATCGCGGAGCTAGAGGACCTTTTGGGTCCCGACGACGCTCGGACCACTTGCTTGGTAGAGCTTGAAACGCGGGTGAGTGCAGCCGAAAAGAATGCTGGCGAGACTCTCAGCAAGATTACCGCATTGCAGCAGGTGCTGCCTGATGATGATGCAGTACGCTCTCTACAGGAGCGTGTGGAGAACCAGCGCCGGAGTTTTGAGCACGCCCGAGCCGAGGCAGCCCGAGTTCGGGAGGGTAAGGTGGCGCTTACAGCTCAGATCGAGGCGCTCACCAACAGTGGCATTGGTCAGAAGTTGGCGGAACTGAAGGGAGAGCTGCAGCGGGCAGATGACGATGTCGACGAGATCGAGGCGGAGATCGCTGCGCTGCAACTTTTACGAGAAGCCCTGCAAGCGGCGCGGGATACATCGCGTGAGCAATTGATGGCGCCGTTGGTGGATCGGGCGAATCCCTATCTCGGCGAGGTCTTCGGCGAAGCCCACCTGTATTTCAAGGAAGGATTCGCGCCGGAAAGCTTGGTCCGAGACGGCGGCCATGCGGAGATGATCGATAGGCTCAGCGACGGGACCCAGGAACAATTGGCGATTTTGGTGCGGTTAGCCTATGCGCGGCTGTTGGCAGATCGCGGTAAGCCGGTTCCATTAATGTTGGACGACCCTCTGGCCTACAGCGATGGCGGGCGGATTTCGCAGATGTTTCGTTCGTTGAGTGCCGCGTCGGCACATCATCAAGTCGTGGTGCTGACGTGCCGGGAACAGGCATTTGCTGCGTTAGGTGGAACCCAGCTTGGGCTGTCACCCTGGCGTATCGATCTAGATTGGTAGTGGACCCGGAAGGATTCGGCACATGATCGTCGGTCATTATGCAATCGAAAGCCTCGCGGTGGCGATACCACGAGGCATCTCGTGTGATGCGCCCGGACTCTGACTTGAGGACCTTGATCCTCTAAGCGCGACCAGCTTCGTATTTCAGGAAGCGGCTTCGTCAGGGAAATCTGCAATCATCGGAGGCTTTTCTGCGGGCGCAGCACTGGAAATCGGGTCTTCGCTGCGGCGAGATTTGCCCTCGAAGAAGGCCCCCTGCTCGATAGCAAGAGCGTTGTGATAGATGTCACCTTCAACGTGGCTTTGCGCTTGGAGCATGACGCGTTTGCCGCGTACGGAACCCATGACGTGGCCGCGCACGACGACTTCCTCGGCGATGATGCCGCCGGTGATGTGGGCGCGTTCACCGACGATGATGTGTGTGCCGTGGATATCACCTTCCACTTTCCCGTCGATTTGAACTTGACCTTCGGAACTCAGATTGCCGTGGATGGTAAGGTCGGGGCCGATCACGGATGGCGGCATCTGGTTTCCTGTCCGGGTTGCAGCCATCTGCGGTGTGGTGGGCTGCACGGAAGGGGAAGCGGAAGTGGGGGCCGGTGGAACCGGCTGTAGGGGTGGTTGTGGCATCTCTGCCTCGTTTTTTTTGAAGTTTTGTAGCATTTCGTCAGCGACCTCCAATAACGCAACCTGAACGGAAAGACACCAGAGCCCGCCTCTTAACACCCCCCGCATTCAGGCATTTTCGAACTCGGTCAAAGGCGCCATTAGCATAGTTGTTGTTCGAGGTCACGACCCCCGAACTGGGGATAATCTCCTGTGCCTGCGGAATTCGGAACGATGCAAGTCAGTGTGCGTTTCTCAGACGTCTGAAGTCGGATTTGAATGAGCGTTCAGCCCGCCAAACCCTCCACAGCAGCAAGCACTTCGGCGACGTGACCTGGTACTTTGACCTTGCGCCAGACACGGGCAAGCTTGCCGGTCTTATCGATCAAAAATGTCGACCTCTCGACGCCCATGTATTTTCTTCCATACATGGACTTTTCCACCCAAACTTCGTAGGCGGCCGCGGCCTTCTTGTCGGTGTCGGCCAGTAGCCGCAAGTTGAGGTCGTGTTTCTCGGTGAATTTCTTGTGGCTTTTCTCACTATCCGGCGAAATGCCTAGAACGATGGCACCGGCGCCATCGAATTCGGACATTTGGGACGAGAAATCCAAGGCTTCTTTGGTGCAGCCCGATGTGTCGTCCTTGGGATAAAAGTATACCACCACCGGTGAACCTTTGAGCTTGGACAGCTCGACGAGTACGCCTTCGGCGTCGGTTAGCTTAATGTTTGGGGCTTTCTTACCTTCTGAGACCATATCGTGCCTTTCTTCTGCCGTCTTATGGACATGCCTATGTCGGGGGTGGACCGCCCCAAATGCAAGGTCGTTACGTTTGGTGCGGGTCGGATGGTTTTTGGTTTGTTACGAAAGCTTTTGGCTATGGGAGGCTCAGAAGCAATCGGTTTGAAGCAACGCTACCATTATGTTTGCCGAATGCCGATCAGCGTATGCTTGTGGGGCATTCAGGCGCTGACGCTTTTGTCGCGCAGTGGTGTGAAGTCACGTTGTCGGGGAGCTGCGGGGCATGCTGTAACGCCCCCCAAACAAGTTGAAGGTTGGCATCGTTGACGGCTCATCAACAACTTCCGCCGAAATCCACTGCGCTTGATCGAACCCCACCGCTTAAAAAACGTGTAACGGGGGGCGCGGCGGGTACGCGACGTCAGAAAGCGCGGCTGAATAGGTCACCGGCCTGGCGCCGGGTCTGTGTCGGCTTTGTAGCGATGATCGTCATGCCGATCGCGATCTTGCTGCTGTTAGCGGCGGGCGTTGGATACTTTCGGCTTCAGCAGGGCCCGGTGCTGGTGAACTTTTTGGCTGCTTCCGTCAAGCAGGGCATTGACCAAGGTCTTCCTGGACTATCGGCGTCATTCGATGATGTGATCCTCACCGTGGCCGATACCGGTGGGTTGGAATTACGTCTCAGGAACCTCAGCCTTTCCGAAGTTGGCGGGGACATTGTGGTTGCGGCCCCGCAGGCCGCAATTGAATTGCACCACGGCTCCTTGTGGTCGATGCATGCTTCACCCCAACGGATCGAGTTGATCGAGCCCCGGATATCGCTGCTCTATTCCCGCCAGTCGGGTTTTGCTCTCAGCTTTTCGTCGGAAGCAAGCATCGATCCTGATATGATGCCGGGACAAACACCTGAAGCTGGCGTCATCGCTCGTACGGGCGGAGCGATCGATGTAGCGGCGCTAGCGCGGTCGACGGCCAGTTATGCGGAGCAGGTCGGGAGCGGTTCTTCAACGCTGCGCGAAGTCGGATTGCGTAATGCGACGCTGCTGCTCGATGCTGAGGGGCGCAAAACCTATTGGCAGGTGCCGAGGTTATTGGTCGATGTCGAGCAAAAGGATGGTAGCAACATCGTTTCAGGCTCGGCTCGGGTTTCGTCATCTGGTCGGATCTGGGCGGCCTCGTTCCGAACAGAGGAAAACCCTGCAGGAGGAACGCTCTCGGTTGCCGCTTCGTTCGACGATGTCGTGCCCAAGGAAATTGCATGGGCGTTACCGGGTATCGATGCGCTCGAGATGTTGGACACGCCGATGTCGGCGCAGGTCAAAGCCGATTTCAGCCGAAATGGTGAGCTTCTTGCGGGCGCCTTGGACGTCGATGTCTCAGGCAGCCGCATTCGATTGAGGCAGATGGACCGACCGCTGGTCGAGATTGATACTGGCGTGCTCAGATTGGCTTATGAGCCGTCAGTGCAGCGATTCGCAATCCAGCCGTCCAGGATTGGCGTCGGTCAGCACAGTTATGTCGTGAACGGTGAGGCGGTCAACGAAAGCGGAGGCGATGGCGGTGCCATCTGGGCGTTTAGTGGGCGAATGACGCCTACCTCAGAGGACGTTGGCGCGACGACAAGGGTCGCCATTCAGTCGGCGCAGGTCAGTGGCCGTTTTGTTGCCGACGAAGAGAAAGTCCAAGTCGACGTAGTGAAGTTGGCGCTGGCAGGTGGGCATATTGGGCTGCATGGAGAAGTCGATCTCGGGGACAATGGCGGCGCAAAATGGGACGGCGATTTTTCGGGAATGCCCGTAAGACATCTTTCGGCCGTCTGGCCCAAGGCGATTGCGAGCGGGGGGCGGCAGTGGTTTCGCAACAATGTCACCGATGGGCAGGTCGAATCTGGGACCATTTCCTATCTGAGCGGCCGGCATCTCGAAGCGCAGGGTGATGTGAAGCAGAATCCGGCGCAGCTCCTGATCGCGATGGAGGTCAAGGATGTCGTCTTCACGGCGTTGACTGGATTGCCCTCATTGTCGGCTGAGCGTGCCGTATCACGGTTTGAAAACGATAAGCTCGAACTAGATTTGCTGGCAGCTGCGATGGATCTTGGAGATGGAGATGTCATCTCGATCCGAGATGGGAAGTTCGTTGGATCAGACATGATGGGCGCAGCTCCGTCGGGTCAGGTGACGTTCAAGTTTTCCGGTCCCGCCGGTGCGGTGGAAAAGATTGCCGATGCTCCGGGCTTGTCGGGGCCTATGGCGGTCAAGGAGCGTGTGCCGAAGGGTATCTTGGGAAAAATTAATGGCGATGCTACCGTTGGTTTTCCTCTCGGAGCGACGTTGACCCAGCGCGAACTCGGATACGACATCACGGCCAACTTTACCGAAGGGAAGGTTCCCGGGTTGTTGGATGGTCATGACATCAAAGGCGCGAGCCTGGAGTTTCATGCCACCCCACAGGCCATCCACGCCAA